>Ga0163144_10001923_pt1 | contig 48408 bp, 30 predicted proteins | sample OliLak19BULKMAT1_FD_123175 | JGI IMG/M metagenome (GOLD analysis project Ga0163144, IMG submission 123175) | Freshwater microbial mat bacterial communities from Lake Vanda, McMurdo Dry Valleys, Antarctica - Oligotrophic Lake LV.19.BULKMAT1 | ecosystem: Environmental > Aquatic > Freshwater >... | reverse complement strand
CTTTTGTAATATTTCTAACTTAATTTCTGATGGTACTGCTGTTTTCATATCTCATTTTAACAAATTAAACGTTTTCTACTTCTTTCATAGAATCTCTGTCTAATTTATCAGGTACCTGTCAATAAGGAGTCTAACAAGACTCCTTTTTTTTATTTTTTAATTAATATTTATGACAGATGTAATTACTATGGATACGGTATCTGAGGCGGTTTTTATCCAAGAAGCAGTTGATAAATTAGTGGGTCCTGGATTTCGTATTCATCCTAATGCTCACCTTTCTTTGGAGACTTTAGAAAATCTTGTTACAGCAACTAATTATGGCAATGTAGCTGCGCAAATGGTTAATAATTTAGATAACACAGTTCCATTATCTGAAGACCAGATTCCTGTAATATTAAGAGAAGCTGTTGCTAGAGTTGAAAAAACTTCTTCTGAGGGGTTAACGCAAATAATTAAAAATCAAGTGACTATGACTCGTTTAGCAAACGATCCAACAACAAGTTTTGCAGATCCCTTCACAAGATTGGAGTATCAGGAGGCAGAGAGAAAAAATATGAAAGCAGTAATAAATTCCTTAAAGCCTATATTAAATGACTATCTTCCAGCAAGAACTTTAGGAGTGAAAGCGTTAAGAGGAGCTAAATTTTTTGATAGTGAATTAAGTGAATTTGTGGTTGGAAAAATATCTTCCAATGTAAAAAGAATCAAGTTAGTAAATAATGACACTGGAGACACTGAGTACGGAGTAGGAATGTCGGATCTAAATATTGAAGTGCCATTTGATATAAATGAAATTGAACAGATAGTTAGTTTCGAAGATTGTATGAGTTCAGGCATTAGTCAGGTTGAACTATTCGAACAAATGTTTAAGTCTGGGTTACGTCCGAAGCGTATAGTTCTAGCTGTTGTTGGAGCAACTACAGATGGAATAAATTTCTTTATGCAGAAAACTGAAGAATGGAAAGAAAAGTATGGAGATTTTGAATTTGTTTTAGGATGTGCAAGCGTATGTGAGAGAGTTAATGAAGACATTTATCTAATGACGTTAGATGGGCAATATTTTTATGGAGATATTGGAGATGCAAATGTAACTGTTCCTGCCGAAGTAAGAGAGCAATATGAAGCCTTAAAAGCGACAGCGAAAATTAAGAAATAGTATCTTGCGGCCCTGCTAAGCAGGACCGCTTAGTTAATAATTCTTTAATTCTGTTACTTTTAATTGTCAATTTTATTTTTTATGTTATAGTGTATATAGTTTTTTATAGATCTGTTCTATAAATCATTTTTAAATCTTCTTATTGTTTATAAAACATTAAATGTTATTAAAGAAGTTAAACAATAAGAATGTACTTAGATATTCACCATTGTTAACTCTACTTCTCCTTACAATTTCCTTACTAATTTATCTAGCTTTTATAAGAAATTCATCTAAACATTCTGGTTTTGAGATTCCCGAGCCTGAAGCTTCACTTTCAACAGAAACTTTTGTGGGACACTTGGAAGATGAGTCATCCGGCATATCTTTATCTAATTCAGAAGCAATTAAATATTCACCAGATTTAGAAAATAGTTTTGCAATTATAAAAAATGAAAATGAATCTGGACTAATTGATAACGGTTTGTACGTCATTTCTCAAGAATTAACGACTCTTGAAGTTGAAAAAAATAACATCTCTAATGCAGAATTTATTAACGATAAAAATATTTACTATCAAAAATTAAATGTAGATCCTGGAATTTATTTTTACAATTTAGAAACTGGAGAAAAGAAATTAGCTATTGAAACTACAGATTTAAAATCATTTGAAAATGTTGTGCCAATAGACGAAAATAAATATTTTTATATTGAACCTAAAACAGGAAAAGTAGGTTTTGGAGAAATTCAAACTGGTCAAAGATCAGTTATTCTTCAAAAGTCTTTAGAAGTTAAAACTAACTATGCACAATCTGGAGCATACTACTATGCAGTTGGTTCACCAAACAAGGAATATGTTGCATTTTTCGATTTAACGGATGTTGCCCAGAATAAGATTGCTTTATTAATTTATCCTTCCATTGCAACAAAAGCTGAAGATTTATATTTTAAAGCTTATGCGGATATTTCTAGTAGATCTTTAATTCCAGGAGAAAAGTTAATTAGTTGGTCAGAAGATAGTGAATTAGTTATAGCTGGAGAAAGTCCAGTTATAGTTCATGTAAAAGAAAAAAAGATTGTCTACGAAGGAAATACTAAAAGTAAAAGTTTAATGTCTCCAGATAAAACAAGTTTGGCATATATAGATTTTGAAACGTTAGATTTAGAAGTAGTTGAATTAGGAAATTCAGAAAATATAATAACTTTAGCAAAGTATGCTTCTCAATTCGAATGGATGGATAATGAACATATTTTTTTAATAATTGGCAAGAAACTTTATATATACAATTTGCCAAAACAGGAGTTGAATTTAATCTCTGAAGAAAGAGGTGAATATAGAATTGTAGGAAGAAATGGAGATCGAATCCTTGTTAGTTTTGATGGGGAGAAAGTGTTTGAGGTGGGTTTAGGAGTAGGTCAGTAATGCAGTAAATCAGTAGGTTAGATATAAAAGATATTTGAAGAAATTAGTAGAAATTTATTGTTTATGTCTGAGAATGCTGGATATTAGTAAGACAGTAAGACAGTAAGTCAGCAAGTCAGTAAGTCAGTAAGGCAGTAGTTCAGTAGTTCAGAGAGGAAAGATAGTTGTTATTTATTAAAGAAATTAATTGAAATTTTTAGAAATGGGAAATTCATTGCTTTTAACAACAAATTTCTATTTTCGTGAATCACGATTTATCGTGATGAATAAATTTTCTAATTTCAGATATTTTTTTTGATTTTTTAATTTAATAACATGTACAAAAAAGTTATGTCGAAAATTTCAAAGGGCAAATTATTAAATTCTTTGAATATCTTTTCAATAGTTGTACTAATTAGTTTGCCAGTTGCATTTTTGATTGCAGTTTTTGTAAATGCTGCACCTCTAAACTACGATCCATTTCTAAGATTCAATAGAACTTTGCCTTTTTCTGATAATGGAAATAGCGTAATGGACAGCATGTTAATTACTGCGCCTCCAGAGGTACATTTAACTTTTCCAGGTGGATATTATGCTCAAGATTTTGCACGATTTCATAGCTCTTCTATTCCAACTTTAGGAACTCCAATACATTCAATATCCGATGGTGAGATTGTGCAAGTTAATTTGAGTGAATCTCATCCTTTAGGAAGATTTATAATTATTGATCATAGTAATGGATATAGATCTAGATATAATCATCTTCAACTTTTAGTTTTTACTCCTGCAGATGTTGGAAGACAAATTGTTAAAGGGCAGGAAATTGGAACATTAGGAAATACTGGAACAGGGATTAGTGATGCAAATCTTGAATTAGTGCTTTATCATAATGGGGTTGAAGTTAAAGGGCACGAAGGTCCTGGAACATACGATGGTAGTTATGCACGATTTTCTCATTGGGATGCAAACGGGCAACCTGTTTGGGAACCAGAACAGTCCCCTGTAGACACTTTCGATGTTCCTGTTTTAACTAGATATAGTTCGATAACTCAAGTTCGGGAGACTCACGAGGACGATATACCTGTTATAGACCCGTTGGATAGATATTTAGAAAATTATGGAGACATGTTTCCTTCTGGAATGATAGCAGAGCCAATCAATACAGATTTAGGACAGTTTATTCATAAAAACACAGATTTAGAGGTTCAAAGTGGAACAGATTATGGACCACTAAAATTCGAAAGATTCTATAACTCTTTGGATTCTTATACTGGTCCCAATGGAAAAGGATGGACAAATTCTTTCAATATTAGATTATTAGCACATGAAGGAAATAAATTTTCTATTAAATTTGCAGACGGTCGAGGAGAAACTTTTTTAGATTCAGATAATAATATAGAAACATACGAAGCATCGTACCAAAACTTAACAAAAGAAAGTTTAGGTACTTTAATTCGAGAAGATGCAGAATGGAATCATTTTAACTTTGTATACACAGATGCAGAAAGAAATGAATATGCATTTTACGGAGATAGTAGAGCTAAGTTTTTTGGAAAAATTAAATATATAAAAACAACAGAAAATAAGAGAATTAATTTTGAATACGATGTTAATGGAAATTTAAAAAAAGTTTCGGATGAATTTGGGAATTTTCTTCAATTTAATTTCGATATAAGTAATATTTTAACATCAGCATCGGATTCAAATGGAAATGTTGTTACTTACATTTACAATTTCGATGGAAGATTAACTTCGGTTTTAAAAGCAAATGGAGGGTTATGGAATTATTCATACGATACAGCAGGACAAATTACAGAAATAAAAGATGCAGAAGGGAAAATTGTAGCTCAAAATGTATACGACGAGAATGGAAGAGTTACTGAGCAAACAGATGGGAGAGGGGAAGCTACAACTTTAGCATATTCTATCGAAAGGAATATATTGGGTCAGCCTACAGGAAGGGAAAAAACTGAAATTGAAGATAACAAGGGAAATAAAATAATGCACTATCACAATGAGCACGATTATTTGGTTGAAGAAAAAGATCAATTAGGAAATACAAAGAAATATGAATACAACGATAAAGGATTAATTTCGAAAAGAACTTTGCCAAATGGACTTGAAATTGGATTTGAAAGAAATGCTTTAGGAAATATAACAGAAGAAACAAGATCAAATGGCTATGTTTCAGAAAGGTCTTACGATTCAAATGGACTATTAACTTCTGCAACAGATGTTTCTGGAACAATTAACGTTACGTACAATGCAAATCGCCAGCCAAGTGCAATCACTAATCAAATTGGCCAAACAATTCAATATCAATACAATGCAGCAGGACAACTTGCTAGTGAAGTAGATCCAAACGGAAATACAAAAACATATACCTATAATCCAAAAGGTTTATTTGCTACAGAACAAGACAGTGGAACAGGAGCAACTTTAACGTATGGATACGATGCATCTGGAAATAGAATATCTATTACAGATTCTGCAGGACTAACCACACATATTGCATACGATTCTTTAAATAAACCACAAATTATTTTCGATGGTGCTGGTGCAGTTTCAGCATATGTATACGATGCGAATGGGAATTTGTCTACTCAAACAGACGAACGTGGTTTTACAACATCCTACGAAAGCGATGCAAACGAAAATATTACAAAAATAGTTTATCCAGATGGAGGTGTTGAAACTTTTGAATACGATGAAAATAATAATAAGATTTCCGAAACAGATGCTTTAGGAAATTTAACTAAATATATTTACGATAAAGCAAATAGAAATACAGAAGTTGAATATTACGATAACAATAATACTCTGCTCTACAAATTAAGAAATAAATACGATTCTATAGGAAATAGAATTGAATCAACAAATCCGAATGGTCATAAAACAAAGTATAAATACGATGCAATAGGAAATTTAATTGAAGTAGAAAATCCTCAAGGAAAAAAGGAAAAGTATAAATACGACAATTTGGGTCAATTAGTTTCTCTAACAGATTTCGAAAATAACGAAACAAAGTTTGAATACGATGCACTTGGTAGAAGAACGAAAGAAATAGATCCATTAGGAAATGAAACCAAATTCGAATACGATGGAAACGATAATTTAACAAAAAGAATTAATGCACTTGTAGGTGAATACAAATATGAATATAACTCGCAAAATAAAGTTGTAAGAGAAATTAATGAATTGGGCAACATCGCAACTAAATCTTACAATCAATTAGGTCAATTAGTTGCAGATACAAATTTTGAAGGTGAGACAGTAACTTTTACTTATGCACCCAACAACAAAGTTCATACACAAGCCAATGCTCTTGGACATACAACTACATATAACTACGATCTTGTGGGTAATTTGGTATCTTCTTTAGATCCAAATGGAAACCAAGCAATTTACAATTACGATTCGATGAATCGGAGAACTACCCAGGTAGATGCCTATGGAAATTTCAATCAATCGGCTTTCGATTTGAATGGCAATTTAATTAAATTTACAGGCGAAGATGGAACATTCTCTACTTACACCTACGATAGGTTTGGAAGAAAGTTAACAGAAATAGATCCTTTGGGAAATACAACAAATTATTCTTACGATAAAAATGGAAATTTACTTCAAGTTAAAGATAGAAGGGGGAATATTACAAAATTTGCATACGATACTTTAGATAGACAAACTAAAGTTACAGATGCAAATAATAAAGTAGACGAGATGAAATATTCTGCAAATGGATGGTTGTTGGAAGTTGAAGATAAAATAGGAAATTCAGAAAAATATGAATACGATAAATTGGGAAGACAAACGAAAATTATTAATAAGAATAATGTTTCCAAATCTTTTCAGTACGATGCACTTGGCAGAAAAGTAAAAGAAACAGATTTTAAGGGAGCAACAACAGAATATTCTTATAATGCTGCATCGAATTTAACTTTAATTAAAGATAGATCTAATCAAATAACAACTTACAACTACGATAGACAAAGCCGAGTAATAGAGATTTTGCAACCTTTAGGAATTTCTTCTAGATTTATTTACGACGATGCTGGTAGAACATTTCGAGAAATAGATGCATTAGGTGCAGCAACAACTTATGTTTACGATAACGCTGCAAATGTAAAACAAATTATAGATGCAAATAACCATATAACTTCGTATAACTACGATGCATTGAATAGAAGAATTCAAACAATAGATCCTATTGGGGCAATTTCAAATGGAGTTTACGATTCAAGAGGAAGGCTTGTTCAAGAAATAGATGCTCTTGGTGCTGCAAAAGTTTATGAATACGATCCTAGAAATAATGTTGTGAGAACTACTACACCAAACGGATTTGCAACTGCAATGACATACGATGCTGAAGGAAATATTTTAAGTAAAACAGAACCAAATTCTGCAGTTAGTGAATACAAATACGACAAATTAAATAGATTAATAGAAACTAAACTTCCAGACGGAAACAAAACTTTCCAAAATTACGATGTGCGAGGAAGATTAGCTTCACATAAAGATGCTAAAGGTTTCGAAACTAAATATGTGCACGATAAAGTAGATAATTTAATGCAAGAAGCAGATCCAGTTGGAAATGTAACTAAACATCAATACGATTCAAATAACAATGTTATTAAAACCACAAATCCATTAGGACAAGCAACTCAGTTTCAATACGATTCTTCGGATAGATTAACAAAGGCAATAGATCCGTTGGGAAGCACAAGGCTTTATGAATACGATGCCGCAGGAAGAGCACATAAAATCACAGATGAATTGGGCAATTTAACAACTTATGTATTCGATTTAAATGGTAAACCTATTCAAGAAATTAATGCTTTGGGAGGTGTAAAATCTTATTTCTACGATGCAGTTGGAAATGCAATAACGTCTGTAGATGCGAATGGAAACATAACAAGCTTTAACTACAATCCACGAAATGAATTAATTGCAGAAACAAATGCATTAGGTTTTGTTAAGCAATTTAACTACGATGTTAGAGGGAAACTTGCAAACTCTACAGAAGCAAATTCTGGAACTAGTCAATATGTATACGATGCAAATGGCAACATGATTCAAGAGCTAGATCCACTTGGATTTGCTAGAAATTTCAATTTCGATTCAAACAATAATTTAATTCAGGAAACAGATGCGAGAGGGAATGCCACATCTTTTGCATACGATTTAAGAAATAGATTAGCAAATAAAACACTACCTGGTGGTGAGCAGTATAGATATGAATACGATGCAAATAATAATTTATTAAAGGAAATTTCTCCAAATGGTGGTGAAACAAAAAATGAATATGATTCTAGAAATTTACTAGTTGCTACAACAAATCCTGTAAATGCTAAACAAAAATTTGAATACGATGCATTGGGAAGGATTGTAAAAGAGATAAATCCAAGCAATCACAATACGCAATTTAGCTACGATGCTTTAAGCAGATTAACAAAGGTTAAAGATCGCTTTGGGTACGAAACTAAATATGAATACAATAAGTTGGGAAGTTTAACAAAAGAAATAGATGCAAAAGGAAATGCAACAAGCTATTCGTACGATGCTCTACAAAGACAAACTAAAGAAAAAAATGCATTGGGTAACGAATGGAAATATGAATACGATGCAATAGGAAATCAGATAAAAAGAATAGACGCGAACAATGCGGCTACACAATATTCGTACGATCAGTTAAATAGATTAACAACAAAGGATTATGGATTTGCGGATCAGAATGTTTCTATTTCGTACAACTCTGTTAACGATATAGCTCAGGTTACAAAACAAAACATATCTCAATCTTTCGATTACGATTTAAATAGAAGAATTGTTTCTCAAGCAGATTCATTGGGACGTACTGCGAGTTACTCATACGACGAAGTTGGAAATAGAAGATATGTTACATATCCAGATGGAAGACGAAATGAATTTACTTATAATGCAAACGATAACTTATCTTCTTTGAAATTAGTTCACGATGGAAATCTAATAACAGCTTCAGATCCAATGGAGCTTGTTACAACTTTTGAATACGATGTAAATCAAAATTTAGTTAAACAGAAGAATCCGAATAATTCAGTTACAAATCAATCTTACGATGCAGCTAATAGAATTACACAGATTGAACACTTGATTAACAGTGCAAATAATTCAGACTACTCTCTTAAATATAATCTTGAATATAACCAAAATGGAAACATTGCTAAGGAAACTATTTTAAGTAATGGAAGTGGGGACTATGGAAATTTGAATCAGAACGATTTAGTAAAAGTTGTTAGAAACTATACCTACGATCCTTTAGAAAGAGTTACTAGTCTTAAGGAGAGTGCATCTAACAATGGAAATATTAACAACTTCACACCTTCGTTCTCTCAAAATTTTGGATACGATATAGTTGGTAATAGAACAAGCGTTGGAACTATGAATCATAGAAATGGTTCTCAGGAAAATTTAAATTTAAAGTACAATGCAATAAATCAATTAACGGACGATGGTAAATATTCATATAACTACGACAGAAATGGGAATTTAACTAATAAACATGGCCGAGGAACTGCATATGGAAATAGTTATAAATATGAATACAATATTGAGAATCAATTAATTGCTGTAGATACAAAAGCAGAAGATGGATATTCATTGAACTATAAAATGCAATATGAATACGATGGTTTAGGAAGAAGAGTTTCTAAGATTAATAATAATCAATACGCTGCAAATTCTTTAGACTTGCCCTATCAAGGAATTGAAAAAGTTGAATATACGTACGATGGACAGACTTGGGAAACTTTATCTGAACATTTCAATAGATTAGATGCACCGTTAGCAAGTGCTAACCCAGAGGAATATTTCGACCTACATACAAATTTTGCTAAATATGAAAGTGAACTTTTAGCATCTGAAGATTTAGCTGAAACAAGTTTGGATGAATTAGATCCAAGTGCAGGAGTTGAAGAAACAGATTATGAAATCTTCCCTGTTTGTGTTTACGACAATCTAGACGGAACTTATTTTGTAAATTGGGGACACGAAAACATTTTAGAAAATGCTATTCCACTTACAGAAAGTTTTGTAGAAAAAAGAGATTTAACAAATCCTTCTATTTTAATAGGAACTCAAACAAATGCGATTTCTAGAATTTTATATGCAGGAAACCATACAAGATCGTTTACCCAAACTGCAAATATTGGAGAGCAACTTGTTTGGAAAGTGTTTACTGAATCTACAACAAAAGAAGCAACAGTAGATGTGAATTTTGTAACTAAATGTGAAGTGTACGAGCCAACTCAGGCTTCGAGCGATCAGGAAGCAACTAGCATCGAGCCTCTAGTAACTAGTGAATATGAATCACCGATCGGCGATCAGATGTCACAAGTTAGTTTAGAGGAAGGGACAAAAGAAACTGAAAACCCATCGAATGAATCTGAAAATTTAGTGGAAACTGTTCAAGAATCTATTCAGGACCAAAAAATACAGGAGGAGCCAATAATTATTACTCCAACAGAATTTATTGACTATTCTCTATTTGCACATTGTATTGCAGAACAGCCAAGCGATAGATTCACTGTATTCTTTGGGTATGAAAATAATATGAACGGAATGTTGAAATTGGAATTAAATTCAGTTAATTCCAACACAATTTTTGCAGAATCTTTTTTTCATTTAGACAACAAACTTAAACAAGGTAGAAATGTTCAATCTTTCTATGTTCAGAGTCCTCAAAGCAGCATTGTTAAATGGAATACTTCTGCAAATGGCAATGCAAGATCTATAGAAGTTACAACGGCAATTCAACCAGATGGAACAATTGCTTATCAATCTGTAACCGAACAAGGAATAATTGATGCAGTAGAAAAGTGTTCTGATGATTTTTTGAATCAATTTAGTTGGACCATAACTCCAGACTTTGTACAAAGAATTAATTATTATCACAAAGATCAGTTAGGGTCTGCTGTTGGTGTTAGTAAGATTGAAACTTTGAGTTACAACGTTGTAACAAGAGTAATAAATCCAGATCCAATAATTAATCACGATAACTACGATCCTAACGACTTTGAACCTTTTGGAAAAGTTAAGAACGAGAATCCGAATCGTGAACAATTATTTCCACAAATAACTGGATTTGAAAGTTGGAATAATAAAACTTATTCTTCAAAAGAATTCGATATAGAAAATAGTAGTTACTATTATGGCTCTCGTTTCTACGATCCATCTGCAGGAACATGGAACAAATTAGATTCATACAGAGGTGAAGTTAACGATCCTTCAAGCAGAAATCGATACATGTTTGTATCCAACAATCCTGTGAATAATATGGATGTTTATGGATTTGCATGTGGAGATGGAACCTCTATAGGCCCATGTAATGGACCAATCGGTCCATTAACAGTTGCAAAGGGAAAGGTTCAACAAGATATAGATTATTCAAATGAACTTTATGGAGTTGCAGATGTACAAAAGGCAGACTATGTTGAAACCCGAAATGCCTTGAATACAATTATTCCAGGTTTGCAAGCAAGAATGAATGATACTTGGTGGACTCAATATAAAGCTAAAGTTGTTTATCAAGACCATGTAGTTATGCAAGGAATAGTTGGAAGATTGGAACAAAGAGGATATGAATGGAGCTATGCGGAAGTAGCTTCTTATTTAGGAAATAAAACTCAAGAAAAAGCTCAGGATTTTCAAATTAAATATGGGCAATACGTTGTAGCGAAAGATAACTATTATGGAACAGTTTCTGAGCGTAATAATTTGAATTATCTGATAGATGAAATAACTATTTACCAATCAGATCTAAAAAAAGACATTAGTTTTTATGAAAGCAAGTTACCCACTGTTAATGAGATTATTGATTTGTCAAAAGACAATAATACCTTGAACCAAGCCCTGGAAAAAGTTAACCAGCTCTCTTTTCATAGAAAACAAGTACCCTATGTAGATATGTACGATCCTTATTTATCATCGATATTTAACGATAGTATTGTTGAATATTATTCAGCCACAGGTCAAGATACTATAAATATTCAAAATAACGAGGAGTTTGCAATGAAAAATATAAGTTATGGCAAATCTTATAGTGGTGAAATTAAAGCTCAAATTAAATCCATTTGGGCTTATGATAATTCTAATTATGATCCATTTCCTGAGATTAAACAATCAATACAAGATATGGCTATTTGCATGATTCCTTATTTAGATACCGGGTGTGATGTTTATGGAGCTTTGTGGGGAAAAGACATCCAGGGAAAAGATTTAGAAGGTTGGGAAAGAGTTGTGAGTGCAATAGCGATACTAGCACCTTTTGGTGGCGCCATTATCAGCAAAGGAGAGGATGTGGTTGGAATGGTAAATGGTAGCAGCAAGGTTGTGAATAAATTAGACGATGCCTCAGATTTGAGTAGATTAGTTAATAAAGCTGATAATATAGGAGATGCAACTAAAAAAGCTGATCAATTAAAGAATTTAGGGAAGGGAAATTTTAGAACTAATTTAAATTCGATAGATACTAAACCGACTACTATGGCTAATCCTCAGGCTCATCATGTTTTTCCACAGAAATACGAAGGGCAATTCAATGCAGCCGGGATAAATATACACGATCCTAAGTATGGGTCTTGGTGGGAATCGGCACCTAATGTTTCGGGCAACCATCAATCGAAGGCTTTCGAGTATAATCTAAAATGGAAGAATTTTTTGCAGAATAATCCAACTCAACAAGAAATAATAGACTTTGGTAAAGGTTTGACAAATCAATACGGTCTAAAAAGTAATTTTTAAATGTTTATATGACAGATATAGCCTTAAGCGAAGATGAGAACTTATTAGCAGTGGCAGAAAATGAAAATAAGATTTACTTTTATAATTTAAATAAAAATAAAGTTGTTTTGGAAATTGAGACTTTTGTAGATTATGGAGGTCAGCGAATGTGTTTTGCGAATAAAGATGAAAGTTTAATCGTAGGTGCCTACAATAAGTCAGCGCTCAAAGCCTACAATATCAGTTCGGGAGAACAAATCTGGGAAAATAAGCTTGTAAAAAAAGTGCAACACATTTCTCGAAATCAAATCTCGTCAGATTTTATTCATGTTTACTCAGATACTTTAGGTTTGGTAAATATAGATGTGAAAACAGGTAAAATTATAGAGAAAATTAGTAAGGTTAGAAAGATCAATTCGTTTCTAAAGTCTCAAGTCTTAGAAAAGGAGATAACTTATGAAATTCAATATTCAGATTCCAAGAAAATTATAGAAGTGGAAAAAAAATCTTTAATAACGCTAGATATGCTTTTGTACAAGAATTCTTTTATCATTTCTGAAATGGGTCAACCGCTCAGGTCTTTTAATTTACTTGCTAATAATTTAGAGTGGGAATTTAATTTGCCCAAAGAGACACACTTCTTAAATATTTATATAATAGGTAATAATCTATATTGCATATTGTATGATTTCGGTAAAAAAGAAAATAACAAACTATATAAAATAGATCCAACTAAAGGGTTGCTTATAGATGTGATAACACTACCTGTAAGGTCTACTAGATTTTTATTTTCAAAAAGAGGTAATTATCTTATTAATATAAATCTTGAAGTTGTTTCAATTGAAACAGGACAAGTTCTAAAGATTATAGATCTTGCTAATTAGAACTACACTGGTTGTATCTTTTATATAAAATTTACTACACATTCGACGGTAATTTCTATATATTATCTAGATATATTCATAGAGTTATTCCAAAAACTTCTGAAAATGAACGGCTTTAAAAGTAGAATATTTAACCCTAAATACAAAAGAAAAAAATTACTAAAGTTTTTTTTGTCGGGTATGCTCTGCTGTTAATTCTAATTCCTGTTATTAATATTCTTGTAGAGATGGTACAACTCAAACTAACAATGGCGAAGTTTGTGATGATGGAAATGAAAATAATGACGATAGCTGCATTAACGATTGTTCGACTGTAGTGGATATTAGTACAAGCCGGGAAAGTATAGTTCTTAGTTCAACAACTACTCACTGTGGAGCGATGGACACAAATGCAGATAGTAGATTCACTTTGATTGATTTTAGTAAATTCATAACTATTTACGGGAAAGATTGTGTTAGCAACTATTCTAGTGCTGGTGTTTGTGGAAGTGTAGATAATAGTACAGATGGAAGAATTACTTTAATAGATTTCTTATCTTTTTTAACAGGTATGGTGGTAATAGAACTTGTGATATGTGAGTTAGAGAATAGAAATAAGAGATAGGAAATAAGAAATAAGAACCAAATAACAAACAATATCAAAATATCGAGGTTTAAATATTAAAACTTTAGTATTGGAATTTATTCGTAATTTGTTGATTGGGATTGGAGATTTATTTTGTAGCTCTTCTCAATATACTCTTTTAAAACTCTATGTGTATTAAAGTGAGATCCGTTTTTTGCAATTGCATTTTTCATAACTTGAATCCATTCTTCTCTATTGTTTATATATAGGGGAATTATAATATTTTCTAATTTGGAATATAATTCTTCTAATTCTTTTTTCTCGTCGTTAATATTATCTCCTATAGACCAGCCAGTTACACCTTCTTCCCATCCTTCCGCCCACCAGCCATCTAAAGTTGAAAAATTAGGCACTCCATTTAAAGCAGCTTTCATTCCACTTGTACCTGAAGCCTCAAGAGGTTTTACAGGATTATTCAACCAAATGTCGCATCCTTGCACCATCATTTGGGAGATATTTATCGAATAGTCTGGAATATAGATAATTTTTAATTTACCTTTAAATTCTTTTGCAAGTTTTAGAACATATGCAATGTGATCCTCTCCATCTTTATAATTGAAATATGCTTTACCTGAAAAGATTATTTGTAAACCATTAAATTTTTCTGCAATTATTTTTAACCTGTCTAATTCATAAAAAAGAAACCCAGATCTTTTGTATCCATCTACTCTTCTACCAAATCCTATTGTAAAAATTTCTGGATGAAGTTCACCCAATCCCAGATTTTTTATAAATTCAATCATCTCTATTTTATTTTGTGTATGTGTATTCCAAAGTAGATTTGAATCTAATTTAAAAGCTTCTGTTAATCTAGATGAATCTTCTCTCCATTTTGGAATAAATTGATCGAACAACATTGCGGTTTCTCCTCCAGCCCAAGTGCCTGTATGAATCCCATTTGTCACATTTTCAACATTTGTTTTAAATAACTCAGATGTAACAGATTGATGAATTTTAGAAACTGCATTAGTACAGTGTGAATATTTCATACAAAAAGGAGTCATCTTTAAAGAATTATCTTCAAAATCTTCTTTTAATAAATCTAAATATTCGTTAGGTAACAAGTGCTCTATATCGGTTTGGGATCGAACTGTATGGCCATGCGCACCTGGTGTGTGAGTTGTGAAAACAACTTTCTTTTGAATTTCTTCTCTATTCATATGTAGCATTTTCAATTCTAGAATTGAAAATGCTACATGACTTTCGTTTAGATGATAAGTTGAAATATCTTTATATCCTAATTCTTGCAATGCCTTAACTCCACCTAGTCCTAAAGCAATTTCTTGTTTGAGTCTTGTGTTTTCAAACGGAGTGTATAGGTTATAACTAATGTATCTGCTATCTTGAGAATTTTCTTGCAGATCTGCATTTAAAAAGTATACTTTTACTTTGCTTCCTGTAGCGCCTCTTATTTCATATTCCCAGATTTCTAAATTTAGAACTTCATTTTTAAGTTGGATTTTTATTTTTTTTCCTGTGTTTGTTAAAAGCTTTTCGTAATCCCATTTATCTTCTTGTTCAATTTGTTCTCCAGTTTCGGAAAGTACTTGTTTAAAATATCCATTTTTATAAAGCAAAGTTATCCCTATCATAGGGTAATTCAGATCTGCTGCTCCCTTTAAAATATCACCCGCTAAAATTCCTAATCCACCAGCATAAGTTTTTAAGTTGTCTTCAAGCCCTATTTCCATGGAGAAATATGCTGTGTAAGATTTTGGTGAATTATTTAGATCCATAGATATAGAATATAGAATCTAGATCAAATTATCAATTAGGAATAACAATGAACAGAAGTGTTTTACTTATTACGTAATGCGTAGAACAATTAACAACTGATAACTAATAACCAGCCGGAGGCTGAGAAAACTCTGGCTGGAATAGCAGCGTTTCCTTTACTTTGTTTTTACAATATCTTTATGTATGTTTGTTGCACAGACTATAAGATTGATATAGTTAATAATAATAAATGGATCAAGATGTCGACCCTGAAGTAATAAGTTTTCTTTCGCAATTGGATGTTATGGTGAATAATCTTTCTCTACTCCCACATGTGGATTCGAGTAAGATTAGTGGATTGCAAAGGAGAAGGGCTAGTTTGGATAACAAAATAAATAACTTCAAAAGAGAAATGGAGAGAAAGAAAGATAGTTTTAAGAGTAGTATATTAAGTGAAATTAAGAATCTTAACGATCAAGTAACCTCTATTCAAAGCGGAAATTAATTACCTTTCTGATGACCATCCCAATGCCTCACTCTAATGGTATAATTCTGCATGAACGAAATTCGCCATAGTAAAAGACGGGATTTGATTGTCAAACTTTTTGAAAAAGAACATCTTTTATCTGCTCAAGAAATAGTTGAGAAAGTTAAATCTCAGATGGACAGGGCTACAGTTTATAGAAATCTCTCAAAATTAGTAGAGATGGGAATTCTTAAAGAGATTGCTATTGAAAAAGGGTTTTCTAACTATGAGCTTTCTACAAATCATCATCAGCATTTCAAATGCGATAATTGCGATAAAATCTTAGCTGTGGAAATAGATGAAGATAAGATTAAGAAAATGGTTTCTACAGATAAACTTAAAGTTAATAGTATCCAATTAAATATTACTGGAATTTGCGAAGACTGTAATTAATTACCCCCAATTTTTCCTAAATGAGTATTTTTGAAACTGTCTGAATGTTTAAGGCCGTAATTCACTACTCTATCGAAACTACTATGTGCTAATAAAATAAATGCAGCATAAGTCAAAAGATCGTATTGAAATATCACGCCTAAGAAGAAGACTCCTATTGAAAAAGCTTTGTGATGAAATAAATTGTAAGTGTAAGAACCAAATGTAGTGTTAATTAAATATCCAGCTATGCTTATATCTGGAAGAAAGAAACAAAGTAAAAAAATTAGGAGGTTATTATTAACTTGCAAACACATATAAAAAGCAAATATCAAAAGTGCTACTTCCTCTAGTTTAATTAGATTTTTCATACAATATTTAGCCTAATTGCGTTAATATTGTATAGTTTACTCCATCTACTATGAAAGCTGAAATAGAGCTTAAATTTATTAACATAAATAAAGATGATCTGCGTGAAAAACTTCTTCAAATAGGCGCTAAGAAAATTCACAATGAAAGATTAATGAGAAGGAAAACTTTCGATTTTGTAAATTTGAAATTAGCAAAGGGCGAATATAAATGGATGAGAGTTAGGGATGAAGGGGATAAAGTTACTTTGAATATGAAACATCTAACAGATGCTAAAACTATAGATGGAGTTAAAGAAATTGAATTGGTTGTAGACGATTTTGATGAAGCTTGCAATTTACTAATTGAAATGGGTTTGAGCGAAACTAACTATCAAGAGAACTACAGAGAGTCTTGGCTGTTAAAAGAAGTTGAGGTAACTATTGATACCTGGCCAGGATTAGAACCTTTAACAGAGTTAGAAGGTGCAAGTGAAGAAAAAGTGCATACAGTTGCTAAAGATTTAGGATTTGATTTATCTACAGCTATGATGGGAAGTGTAGATTTTGTTTGTCAAGAAATTCATGGAATTCCTGAAAATGGAATAACAAAAATTAAGAAATTAACTTTCGATAAATGGAGAGATCAGATGAACCTAGCGGGATACGAAGTTAATACAAAATCATGACTTAAAGATAGAAAAGCTTTCAATTTGACTCATTATTTTTTAAAAGTGTAGAAGAAATTATCTTAGGGTTTATGGGTAGGAACAGATTAAGTATAAGTGCGAATTATTGTTTTATCATAATGTAATTGGCTGTATTGTGGCACCTGAAAATTTGCTATAATTGCACATTGATAATTTTCTAATTTTTAATTATTTATCTATGTTTTCTTCTTTTACTAATAGTTGGAAGCTAACGAAATCTTCATTTGCTATTCTAATGAGCGAAAAGAAATTGTTAATTATTCCTTTTATTTCAACGATTGTACTAATAGGTATAATGGCAGTGTTTGCAGTTCCTTTTTTCTTAGCTTCTGGAATAACAGCAGAAAGTACTTCTGAAGAAGGGATGAATTTCTTAGGATATGTAGTATTATTTTTCTATTATATGGTTTCGTACACTATAGTAATCTTCTTTAATTCGATATTAGTAGATATGGTATTGAAAAAGATTTCCGGTTTGAATGCTTCATTTTCTGAATCTACTGGTGTAGTTTTATCTAAAATTGTAAGTATTTTAGGTTATGCATTTATAGCTTCGACTGTTGGAGTTATCCTTTCCGTAATTAGAGATAAAGGTGGTTTATTAGGAAAGATTTTTGCTTTCTTTGGAGGTATGGCATGGAATTTAGCAACTTTTTTTGTAGTTCCGATTTTAGTAACTCAAAACATCGGACCAATACAAGCAATTAAAAAGAGTGGAGGTTTATTTAAAAGTACATGGGGAGAGCAAGTTGTTGGTAATTTTACTATTGGTGGAGCTACAGTTTTATTAATGATTCCTATTATGATTGTTACAACAGCAATTATAGTTGCTGGAGCTGCTGTAGATTCATTATTGATTATTATATTAGGAGCTGCCTTAATGGTTGTTTCTTTAATAGTTATAAGTCTAGTCAGTTCAGTTTTAAGTATAATTTATCAGACAATATTGTATAAATTTGCTACAGATAAAACTGTTCCTGTAGGCTTCGATCCAACAATTCTTCAAAATGCATTTAGAGCTAAAAGAAGATTGATTTAATTGATATACACTACGAAAGAGCTAATTTTTGATGAGTTACTCCCTCTCCAGAGCTGGAGAGGTTGGAGTGAGGTCGTTGCAGTTAATTCTTTTATTTTGCCATGAATCTTTTCTAATACCTCATCTAGTTTTTCAGTTACTTCATACTCACTAAATCTTAATACTTTACAACCTATATTCTCTAACTCTTTTTGACGGTTACTATCATAAGCTTGTTTATTATCGACATGAGATAATCCATCGATTTCAATTACTAATTTTAATTCAATAGAGTAGAAATCTGCTATATAATTTAATAATGGATGTTGACGTCTAAATCGTATATTTAATATTTGCTTATTCTTTAAATATTTCCAAAGTAGTTTTTCACCTAGAGTACTATCTCTTCTCAGTTTCTTAGATCTAGATATAAAAGACTTGTTGTAAGGATTAGAAATCATAAGTCATGATAGCACTAACACATCGACCCCTCCCCAGCTATGGGGAGGGAAATATTAGGGATAGTAATTATACATCTTATAATTTCTCCAAAACATAAACCCAACGTTTAATAGTAGAACCATCTGGCGTATCGTAAGCTATTGGATTTGGAATTTTAAAATCCAATGTAGATTTCTTGAATCCATTTTGAATAAAAACTTCTTCGGATATTTTTACTGTATTTCTGCTGTCTGTTGAGAAGTAAGGAATAATGCACACTATTTTTTTATTCCCTGTTAAACTATTATTTAAATTTTCGAATATTTTCATATACAACTGCTCTAGATCTTTTCTTATTCTAGAAGCTTTTTTATCGGTAGGATCTTCTTTTAAAAATGGACCCATATATGGTTCGAATACTGCCCCATCTGCTTTAAATTTTTTGTCTTTAGAATCGCCTTCAATAATCTCAGATTTTTTTTCTATATTAAATTCTTCTTTCGCCCATTTTAAATTATTTTTACATAAATGAATTAAATATGGATTATTGTCTATTCCAATAACATCGTATCCACGGAGCATTGCTTCAATAAGAATAGTTCCAGTTCCACAAAAAGGATCTACAATTCTAGAATTACTTTTCAAGCCTAATAGGTTTACCATTATTTGGGCAAGTCTAAAAGAAGTACTGTGTGTTAATAAAGTTTTTGGGCGTTTGGTATCTTTAAATTTATAGTTTGTTGTGTTGGTTGAAGCAACGCTTTGAGCAAATATATATTCATCTCCATGTCTAATAACTATTAATTCTAAACCGTTGTTTATCTCGGATGAAAAATAGTTAGAAGGATCTAGAAAATCTTTATCGTGAGTTTTATATGTTGCCTTGAATTTTTCAGATTTAAAATGATTTTTTAAGGTTTCTCTAATAGCTTTTAACTCATCATTAGCCAAATTTAAAGATGAAACTGTGTAGTTAAATTTTTTTGGGAGATATAAATCTAATTTTTCCAAAAACGAGTTTGATATAGCCGTTTTCGAATCTATAACTTTGGCAATACGAATAGTACCACCTAAATCGTCAATTATCTTTTGGAAATTCAATCCCTCAGCTAGATCAAGCGCTACAAAGTTAGTATTGTGATCTTTTAGTTTATACTGAATATTTTGAGTTTTTAGGTATGAAACTAGCTCAACTTTAGCTAGTTCCTTGTCTCTCCCTAATACGAATAAGTACATGTAATCGAAATAATCATTGATATTTTAGCATTAGCCAGCAAGTAAGTCAGTAGATCAGTAAGTCAGTAGGTTAGATAGAGAAAATAGTTGACAAGTGAGAGTAAGGGTTCCAAAATTCCCCTAACCCCTATAAATTCTTAATTTTCTTTTTCTTAATATTCTCAATTCTAAGCTTCATGTCTGTAAAAACATTCATATATGCAATAAATCCCTCATAAGGAGATTCGTATGGATTAAAGTACTTATGAACATCTCCATCTGAAAACCACTTGGTGCACATATAGTAAAAGTGATCAGATGTTTGAAGTTTTCGCCAATCATCTAGTAATTTCTTATTTTTCAATTTCTTAAGATCTTCTTCCATTGAGTAAATCTTTTCCAAAGCATCGTATTGCATAGAATTAGATCTCCAAGCAGATAGATCTCTTTCTAAATCGGCCCAAGATACAAAATTTGGCATATCTATAGCATCATGCGCCTTATATTTTTCTATTGCTTCGGAAGGAGTTACAAAATTATTGTCTGGATGCTTTAAGACTTCTTCAGGAAGTTTTTCTAAAAATTTGAAAATTCCTGTATCTTCCCATTGATGTTCGCCAAAAGTCTCATAATCCATAAATAGGTTAATTACTTCGGCGTTGCCATTAGTTTTAGATATCCATTGTCCATATTTCTCAATTGTTAATGGATGCTCGATCCAACTTTTATTTGAAAATCTAAACGCAATATCGTCCGATAATTTATAATTTTTTAATAATAATTTTATTTTCTTTGTTCCTTTGGGTTGATAAATAAAGTTAGGGCTTTTTTCTCCAAGAATATGGTCTGCCCCTTCTGCAATAATACCTTTATAACCCATTTCTTCAATATGATTTGCTAGATCGTTATTGTAAATCAATTCAGTATTCCTGAAAACTTGTGGTTTTACTCCAAATAGTTTTTCTATTTTTTTATCGTGTAAATTCACTTGTTCTTCGAATTCTTTTTGTGAATATAGAAACGAAAGAGAATGATAATAAGTTTCGCTAAGCACCTCTACTCTACCTGTATCGATTAGCTTTATAAAAGATTCAATTACTTCTGGATAAAATTCTTCTGCTTGCTCTAAAAATACACCAGAAAATGAATAGGCAATTTTGAACTCTGGATGTTTTTTTAATAATTTTAGGAAAGTTTTATTTGCAGGTAGATAACATTTATCTGCAACTTTGCGGAAGATTTTTTCATTATTTAAATCTGATTCAGATGTTTCTGTAAAATAATCGTGCGAATTACCAATATCGAAAACACGATATCTACGAATTCTGTAGGGTTGATGCACTTGAAAATAAAAACAAACAGAACTCATAGTGCTAAAATAACAAATAACAAGCATCAAATAACAAACAATATTTAAATTTTAATACATAAACTATGAGCTTTTAGTGTAAATAGATGAGAATATTTTTAGTAATTCATTCGACTCTTGTATTAATGAATTCAAACTTGAATTTAGAGAACTCTGCTCTAGTGTTTCTTGGATCAAATTTAGCCAATACCTACTTTCTTTTGCTTCTTTTCTTGATATTTTAATTCGCATGAGAAAATCTTTTTTACTTAACGCCTCATTAGCTTCTATATAATTTGCCCCAATAGATCCTGAAGATCTTAGAACTTGTTTACAATCTTCTAAGTTAACTATACTTTTTTTTAGATCTTTTATGAAGAATCTAACACTTTTTGCAAATTGATAACATCTATCTTCTAAATCGTATTGTTTATTATTTGTATCTTTGTTCATTGAATATTGTTTGTTTTTTGAGATTTGAAATTTGCTATTTTGACCTATTCGTAATTCTGCGTATATGACGGTAATAACGATCGATATACTTCCATTACTTTCTCAGCAGCATTTTCCCAAGTTAAAGACTTAGATTCTTGCAAAGCATTAACGCTCATTGTTTCTTTTAACGATTTATTACTCAATACTCCAATTATTTTGTTTGCTAATTCGTCTGTATCCCAGAAATCTACTTTTAATGCATGAGAAAGAACTTCGGAAACACCAGATTGTTTTGAAATTATTACAGGTGTTCCATTATGAATTGCCTCTAATGCGACTAATCCAAATGGTTCAGAAATTGAAGGCATTATAAATACATCTGAAGCTCGAACTAAAGCATCTTTTTCTTTTCCACGTACAAATCCAGCAAATAAAACTTTATCTGAAAGTTTCATTTCTGCAGTCTTTTCCATTAATTCTCTTTCCATTTCACCCGAACCTGCATAGATAAAAATAGAATCTTTTACGTATTTATTAACTATTTTTGCTGCATGAAGCATAATCTCTGGATTTTTTTGTAAAGTTAATCTTCCAAGAAAAAGTACTAATTTCCGATTTCTTTGTTTTAAAGTTTTAAGAAGTTTTGTTTGTTGTTTTTTTGTTTTATCTTCATAATTAATTCCATTGTGAACAACTTGAATTTTATTTTCGTTTATTCCATATCTTTCAGATACAGTATTTTTTGTTAAACCAGACACAGCAATAATTTTATCTGCATGTTCGAATCCTTGTTTTTCTTTTTGATAAATAAATGCATTTACAGAATTATTTCCAGATCTATCGAATTCAGTCGCGTGAATGTGAGCAACAAGAGGTTTGTTGGCTACTTTCTTAGCTTTTATTCCTGCTCCAAAAGAAAGCCAATCGTGCGCATGAATAATATCGAAATCTTCTTCTTGCGCAATTCTCTCTGCTTCTTTTTCATAATTTAAAACTTCGTTAACTAAGTCTCTATAAAAACTATCAGATATAAATTTCTCCTTATCTGTTAGAGTATTTAAACTTGTTTTGTATGGATTAATATTGCTGTCTATATATTTAAATTTTATTTTTGTGATTTCGTTGGCAAAAATTAATCTTATTTTGCTTTCTATATTTTCGAATTTTTTTGGAAGAACAAAAGTAAGATCAACTCCTTTATCCACTAAAGCATTAGCCAAACCTTCACAAGCAACACCAAGACCTCCGCTATTATGAGGAGGAAATTCCCAACCAAACATTAATACTTTTACATTGCTCATTGGTTTACTGTAGTTAGCTCGATATCTTTATGAATATAATTTAAAACTGTTATCACAAATTCTGCATGACTCCATGTTAATGGACATGCAGACAATGGATCTCCTGTGAGCGGGTTAACCTGCTCTGGTAACAAACCTGTCGATGTAGATCTCTTTACTGCCCAGTTTACATAATTTTTGGCGATATTTAAATCCTCTTTTTTTGTTGCTCTAGAAATTTCTAGCTGTGCCATCCATAAAGTTGTTATTATCCAAGGATTTCCAGATACAGTATCTGTAACTTTAAAATAATTATCGTTCTCATAACGAGGAAATCCGCCTATTAAATTATTGCACGATAATTTTTCTTCAACATTTGCTTTCATTCTAGTAATTTTTTCGTCGTCGCTATGAACTACGCCAAATTTAAAAACTGCATATAAACTGGACATATCTAAAGTTTCATCTTTGATCATTTCTCCTCCTGTAGAATGTTCTTTGAAATAAATTGCTTTATAGAAATTACCGGAATCGTTGCTATATAAATGAGTAAGTATTCCTTCTTTAACTTTTTTAGCATAACTCCAATATAGATCTGATTTATCTTTTTTCCCAAAAAGTTTTGCAAATTTGGAGGCTGCTTTTAATGCCGCAAATACTGTAGCACTTGTGAATGTGCTAGTACAAAATTTTTCTTCCCATAAATCGTAACTAGGATATACTAACCCAGTATCTACATTTATTCTTGTTATTAAAAATTCCGTAATTTTTTTTATTAATGAATTGTATATCTGTTCAATATATTCAATATCTTTGGTAGCTTCGTAATCTTCCCATAAAGCTACTATAATTAAAGCAGTTTCGTCTATTTGAATTGGTAGCTCAAAAGAATCTTTATATATCCACGGATGCCATGAACTACCCATAGATCTATCTGATCTGTATTTGTGCATTAAATATCCTTCGGGCCTAATAACTTCGTTAAAAAAATCGAAAATCTTATTATTTAAATCTGTATATCCTGCTTTTGAATAAGCAATTACAGTAAATGCAGAATCTCTAGGCCATACATAGCTATATGTGTCTCGACCGTATTTTAATAGATCTGTATCTATCGAAGCTACAATTGCACCAGTGTTGTCTGTATGTGTACGCATTATCTTTAGAGAGTTTAAAAATAAAGATTCTACTTCCTCTCCTAAATCTCTAAAATCGTAATCGTTCTTGGAAACCCAAGCTTGCCAATAGTCATTAGAACTTTCTATTAAATATGCAGGAGTTTTTAAAATTACATAAGTATTTAATTTTTCAGCTTCTGCCATAATTTTGTCTATACACATCCAGTAATAAACTGTCTTATGAAGATTAGCTTCTACCTCAGTTTCTATTCCGATAACAGAATCTACAAGTCCATGTTCTATTGGATTTTTAGAAAGAACCCCATCCTCAGCATCTTTGAAAGTGCCTTGCTTACCTTCGATTCCGAAAAGTCCTACGCTATATTCGGAAAAATATTTATTATCTTCTTTGCATTGTGCATTAATAATAAAAACTCTTCTTCCTTTGTAGTGAACTATTGTATTGTTATTTGGATAATAATAGGCGGTGTCTCCTCTGTAAGATTCATAAATTTCTAATTGCTGATTAAAAAAAGTTTTAACAACTCGTTTTCTATCTGAATTATTTATAATTTTAAGTTCTCGTAGAAATATATTTTTTTCGTTGTATACTACGGAATTAAATTCAACAGTAATTTGGAGTTTTGAATTTCTAGCAATATATTTACTTTCGTTAATTGTAGGAAGAAAGTTCATTTCCCAACTACCATCGTCTATCCAACTAAATTGTCCATCTACAAAAAAACCTATTTTATGAACAAATGGTCCACCTGTATGATTCTCTAAGCCAACGTATGGAAAATATAGATCGTAGACTTGACCAGATAGATCTAGACCAATTGTTAGAGAACCATTTCCCAGTATGAAAGATTTAGACATGCGTTCACTTACTAATTGTTTGTTTTAAATATTCCATAGCACCATATAGTCCACCTGTATCTCCTAACTCCGCTTGTTTTATAGTTGGACATTCCGAAGAAACTCTATAAATTTTTCTTAATTCTGTATTCAATTTGTCTATATCTATTAAATTACTATTAACTAGTCCTCCTCCTATTATTAAAGCATTTGGAGACCAATGTAAGATTGTATTATTTATTCCAATTGCTAAGTATCTAAGAATATCGTTCCATGTTTGCATGTCTTTAATATCCGATGCATTTTTTCCGTATTTTTTAAATATTCCAGATCCAGATGCTAATTCTTCTAATGTTGTTTGCTTCTCGTTTACTATTAATATTTGGTGCCCTGGTTCAAATCCAGAAGTTTTCTCTGCTATTTTTTTATCTATCACTACTACACCTCCAATACCAGTGCTAATTGTTAAGTATCCTACTATCTTTTGATTTTTTCCTGCTCCATAAACTGCTTCACCCAATCCCACAAATGCAGTATCGTTCTCAAGAAAAACATCGCAATGAAACATTTCTTCTAAGTCGTGCTTAAGCGGCATGCTTGTCCAAAAGGGTAAATGCGGAGAGAGTTCTAATTCATTCCCCTCGTCGTTTAAAGTTCCAGTAATACCAATTGCTACAGCTTCTATTTTTTTATCTCCCACTAATTCATTAGCATTTTCTCTAATGAAGCTTAAACCATCTTTATAATCTTTAGGAGTTGGGTTGATTATAGGTTCTGTAAATGAATTTAAATCTTCACTTACAGATATTCTTGTTTTAGTTCCGCCTATGTCTGCTATTAAATACACTAGGGTTAATTAACAATTAGTAATTAAAAATGAACAAATATCGTTCAAATTTATTATCTCTCTACTTACAGATCAGCATTATTCTGTATTTGTTGTATCTTCTTCCACCAACATTAATTTATAATTTACAGTAATAATGAAGATCAAAATGTAAATATACTTTAAAGACAGTATTTACGAAAAAGATCAAAAGATCAAGCTATTCATATCTTAAGGCATTGATAGGTGAAATTCTTGTAGCTCTTAAAGCTGGGTAGAATCCGGTGATTACACCTATTGCTATTGCTACTAAAATAATTTGGAACATTGTGGTTACAGGCAAATATGTTAAATTAATAAATTCTTCACCTCTAGAAATTGCTACAACGGAAAATGCCGCAGAAATAAGGAATCCGACGAGTAGTCCAAAAATTATTCCAAAGATTCCTCCTAATAATCCCATTGAAATGGATTCGGTGAGAAATAAATCTTTAACTTCTCCAGATTTCATTCCAATGGCTTTCATCAATCCCACTTCTCTTGTTCTCTCTAATAACGAAATTGTTAGTGTATTAAACATTCCAAAAGATGCGATTGCCAAAGCTACCATTCCAACAATTGCAAATCCACTTCTTACTGTTGCAAAAACCGATTCAACTTGTTCTATAGTATCTACTATAGAATTAGTTTTAAAACCTTGAATTTCTATGGATTGTCTAATATCTAGCATGTCTGCTTGAGAGGACGTTATAATTCTTGCTTCAGAATAATTGTTAATAGACATGGATTTAATATCTTCTAAAGGAACAAATATTAAAGGAGTATCGTAATTATCAATAACTCCAACTATTTGGTAATTTGTAAAGTAGCTTTGTATTTCCCTATCCTCGTTTAATACTTCTTCTGTAGCAATAAAAGAAAGTTCAATATTGGATCCAACTGCAGAATTTTCATTTAAATTTATTAAGTTCAAATAGGCTCTATTTACAACAGCTTCTCTTATAGTGTTCTGAGTTAAATAAACTTTTTCTACATTTACTCCTTCTAATTCCGATGCATTAATATCCGTTGCTTCTAAATTAGTTTCTGCGCTTAAAACAGGGTTTATTTCTTCATATAAACTATCTCTGGAAAAGTACTCACCAGCAATTAAGCTAGCATCGGATTTATTTAAATATTGATTCTGAGCACCTTCAACAACAATATCTGTACTGGAATCTTGAAATCTAGATTTTCCGGCTATTGCTATTAATGGGAGAATCTCTTCTACATTTGAAATCTGTTTGAACTCTTCAAGTTTAGAATTGTTGATTCTAATATTAGCAGAGCTGTTTGAAACTACATTGAAAGATGTTAGTTGATCTAATTTGGCAATTCTCGAAATTACCAGTTTTTCTAATCCAAAACCTATAGAAATTAATAAAACTGTAAAGCCAATTCCAATTCCTACACCCCCGATTGTAACAATAGACCTAGTTTTTTTTGTTACTATATTGCTTAAAGAGATCAATAAAAGTTCATAGTAAGAAATCTTATTTTTTCTATGGGAACTAAGGAATTTATCAAATTTCGCATGTTGATTGGAAACTGTAAATTTATACTTTTTAATAAAATGGGGCAAAAGCCGAAAACTTAGTACCCTATATAGAATTCTATACATCAAAGTTGTAAACATTAAGAGTAGAACCGAGAAAATACCCGATACCAATGTAATGTATAATTTAGGGGAGATTATCTTTCGAATAGTTTTAAAAGTATTCAAAGTTAGATTTTTCATCTTTCTTAGAATGCTAATTTTTTCTTTCTTTTTAGTTAATTCTACTGGCTGGGTTGCTTTAAGATCTGTATGAAATGCTTTTTGCGGTTCTTCGTAAAACTTTTTGGAAATAATTTCTTCTCTTAATTTATCGATGTCTTTATCTTTAGTCTCAATCTCTTCTATAATATTCCCATCGAAGAATCTTAATATTTTAGTTGCATATTTTACATTTTCTAAATCGTGGGTGATCATTACCACTGTTTTACCTTGTTTTGTTAAATCTTGAAGATTTGTTACTAATTGTTTACCGCTAGAATAGTCTAAGTTCCCAGTAGGTTCATCGGCAATTATTACAGATGGATCTGTAACCAAAGCTCGAGCCAGAGAAATTTTCTGTTGTTGACCTGAAGAAAGTTCTACAGGGGAATGGTTCATCCAAGCGCTCATGCCCATTTTTTCCATAACATTTAAAGCTTGTGTAAATGCTTCTTGTTTTGGAATTCCTCGTAAAGTTAAAGGAAAAGCAACATTAGAAAGCACATTGAGTGACTTTACCCATATTGGCTGTTGATAAACTATCCCTAAATGTTGTTTTCTAAACTCTGCTAATTCATCTTCTGTTGAACTATGAATTGGTACTCCGCAAAAAAATATTTCTCCTTCTGAAACATCTTCAAGCCCTATCATTATATTTAAAAGAGTGGACTTACCACTTCCGGATGGACCTAATATTACTACGAATTCCCCTAAATTAATTTTTAAGTTTATTCCTTTTAAAACTCTTAATGTATCATCTTCAACTTTAAACTCTTTTTTTAAATTTTTTACAGTAATTAATGCTGTGTTTTCTTCAACCATTCACTTATCTTAAGAAATTAAATATTTCCGATAACCTACCTAAAACTAACTCTAAAGGATCTTCTTCACTTTGTTCTGTTATAGTAACCACATTTCGAGATCTTGAAATATTTCCAGAACCATCTGCAGAAGCAACTCTAATATTATAAACAGTTCCTGGTCTTAATGTATTAATAACCATTGAATGTTGAGTTTTTAGATTACTATCGATAGGAGTAGTATTTGTATAAACAGCATTTGCACCTTCTCCGTATTCAACTTGGCTATTTGTATCCTCGTCTGTAGTCCAGCTTACAACTAACTGAGAATTTTCAGTGCTTCCAATTCCTCCTCCTACATTATTTTTCCCTACTTTAATTTTTGAAATTGTTGGTGGTCTACTATCTGTAGCTGTATTAAATATAAATTCTTCACTTCTTCCCTCATTTCCAAAAAGATCTATTCCAGAAATTACCATCGCATATCGAGTATTAGCAGCTAAGTTTGTTAAATTTATTTTGTGCTCTTGAGCTAAATCTACAACAATTTCACTTTTAGAATCTGCAGGATTATCTACTGGGTAGTAAGATACTATCGAACTAACTGGAGTGTTGGAAGTCCAAGAAATATCCACTGTTGGCTGAGGGGCGTTTTTTATTTCCTCAACGAATACTTCTGAGATTCTAGGTCGCGCAATAGTTGTAAATGAATTATTTTGAAGTGTATCGTATTCAAAACCATCTCTATCGAATAGAATTAATTTAAAGTTGTATATTGTTCCATCACTTAAATTATCTAATTGGACGTTATACGTACTTTCAACAGGAGAAGTAGGGATGTTTGAAACTCCTCCATACGAAGTGGTAGGTCCATAGAACATTCGTGCCTGAATTGAATCTTTTACCGTTAAAGTAATTAATGCAGAATTTGTTCTAATTTGAGTTGCTGTCATATTAATTATTTGTGGAGCCGGAAGTGTTGTGAAGCTTAACTCTTCAGATACACCTGTATTTCCATCTTCATCTGTCCATTTAGCTCTAAAATAATATGTTTGTCCAGGTTGTAAATTGTTTAAAGTAACGGTGTGGTCTAGAGTATCGTTGGAATTTGAAATTTCCTCTGTGAAATATTCGTTTGTTGTAAGTCCATACTGAATTTTAGAATCTGAATTTCTATCTGTAATCCAATTAACAGTTGCTCTTCTAGTATTAATGTCGCTTACCATAGGTTCGGAAATTAAAATAGGTGCACTGGTGAATCTACCAGTTGGGGTTTTACTAATAGTTGGTGTAACAGCAGAACAATTATTTGCGCTGTCGCAAGCTTTAATACAATAATTATAAGTTTGTTGAGATAGATTAGTATCTACAAAGGATGTACTATTACTTGATCCCACTAAAGTAAAGTTGGTTAAGGTGTCAGAGCACGAAGTTGCTGTTAAAGATCTATAAACTTTATAACTGGAAACCCCAGCACCTATTTGTTCCGGTACATCCCACGATAGTGCTAATCTCCAGTTTTCAGTAGCCCTTACAGAAATATCTGAAATTTCTACATTCCTTGGAATACCTGGAGCAGATCCAGTATAAGAAAAATCAATAGTTTCATATACTTCGTAATTGATATTTCCTGCCTCATCTTTAGCAACAATGTACATTGTATTTACACTTGGTTGGGTTGCAAAAGCATCTGAATTAAGATTTGTTACTCCTGAAGCTGTAAAATTGCAATTTGAGGAATTAGGTAAACTATTTACTGTGTAGCAATAAACAATATTACTTGCCTGTCCGCTAAAAACTGTTGGTGCATCCCATTCAAACGAATACGCATTTACGGTATTAGTAGAAGGATTTACAGTAAGATTCCTAACTTCAGATGGAGCAGTTGTGTTTATTCTCAAAGTACCACTTGCATAAGCGGAAGAAAAATTCCCAGCATTATCTAAAGTTCTAAAATAAATAATATTTGTTCCCTCAACTAAACTGTCATAATCGTAAGTTGGACTTGTTGTATATGAACCATCGTTGTTTAGCAAATCTGTAGAATTTTGGTTCCCGTTATGCACATCTCCATACCAAATGCCTGCATCTCCTATTCTATACTGTAAGCCACTAAGACCTGAGTGCGAATCAATAGCTGCATCTGGACCAACAGAAGGCCATAGAATACTCACATTTTTTGTAGAGATATAATTACCTGGAAGAGTTAAGTATGTTGGAACAGAAGGAGGTGTATTATCGTATTTAAAGGATGTCAAGTTCTGAAAGTCATTTGCAGCACCAGTCCAAACATTTCCAATTAAATCTAAAGCTTTTATAGATATATAGTATTGTTTCCCACTAGTTAATGTTAAACCTGAAATTGTATTCAAATTTAAACTTGTGCCTGTAGCAATATAAGGACAATCAGTTAGACTTATTCCGTCGTCTATTCCTGTTAATTTACCTGATGAAATTGTTGGATCCAAATCTGCAGGGAGATTAATAGTAGCCTCATCTAATGCTATGCAGTATCCAGCAATTCCAACTCCACCAACGTTATCTACGCCTGCAGTCCAGGTAATTGTAGGTTTTATGTTAGTCCATGCAGCTGTTGTAATTCCAGTTAACTGAATATTGGTGGCATTGGTTGTGGGGACTGTTTGGTCGTAAGCTATGATAGCTAAATTGATATCTTGAAAACTCTGAGCTAAAGCTCCACTAGGAGTCATATCTATTCTATATTGAATATATCTATGATTGTCTGTAACACAATTTGTTCCTGAAATAGTTGATCCTGAAGAAATACCATTACAACTTGCCCAATCTGTTGCACCAGACATATTCGATTGATCTGATGAACGTACTTTAACAGTTGTAGTTCCTGTGCCAGTTAAGTTGTAAGTTAAATTTTGAAAAAAAACACCATATCCAGCATCAAAAATATTCGAAACTAAATGAGCTGAACCCTCATATGTTGTGGTTTCGGATCCAGGGGTTCCTACTGTAGGTGTAGGATATGTAAATTGTCGCATTTGTAAGTAAGACCAAGCTTGAGATTCCGAATCTGTAGATTTTTCAAAGTAAACATATGCAGGTCCGCTACAATTCATATACCAACCTGTTGCAGTGAAAACTGATCCATTTATTGGACCAAACCTTAATTTATAAACTTGAGAATTACTACTCGTAGCAGTTCCTGTTCCAATTTGAGTCCCTGCTGGATTGAAAACTGTACAAGTTACAGCGGTAGGTGCAGCAATGGCAATATAATCTGTAGAAACCCCAGCACCAAATTTAGTTCCTAAAGAAGATTCAGGCATAAAATGAACACCATCTGCCCCGTCGCTGTCGTTAGATGCATGAGCTCCTAATAGCGTATCCGTGGTTATTTTAACAGCAGGTCCTTGTGCAAAGGTAGTGTAAGTATTAACTTGAGTTAAATCGGTATTAGCATTGATAGTCGAATTAGTTCCACTTGCCTGATCTGATCGATATAAAGTTATATTCGATGCAGATGTTCCTGCAGAAGCTATAAGAGTTCTACTTGGAACTCCGTATTGCGGCTCTGTTGTTGCGGGTAGTATAGGAGCTAATTGATTAGCTGCTCCATCGTAATATACTAAAATAGGGGTAGTACTAATAATTCTAAACGTTGTTCCAAAAACTTGCCTACAACCTGTGCCAGAAACAGTTACTGCAGCTGTTACTGTTCGTGAATCACATTGAACTCCATTTGCATAAATAGTAACAGTTGCATTACCCCAAGGAGCAAGCATTTCAAATTCTTCATTTTCTGTTCCAGATTCTTTGTTAGTAAAAAGAAATTCAGTTCCAGCAAAAGAAACTGGAACATATGTATCCGAATTTATATCTGGGTCGAAAAATGTAAAAAGTTTTTTTGCAGTTATTGCAGCACTTTTATTAAACAATCCAATAGAACCAATTTCCGCGCTATCCAAATCTATTTGAGAACCATTATGTGATATTGAATTACCGTTTTCTAAACTCATAACTACAGCGTTATTAATTCTATCGGTTACTAAATATCCTACAGTTTTTTCTGTTGTATAACTAAAGGTATTAACTATGCTTGAAGCTGAAGTTGCACCACTATTACCATAATATATATATATAGTCGTATTTGTAGAAGCAGTTATGGTTGGGATTTGGACCCAAAATTGACTTGTTCCAGATGTATTGCAGGATAATTGATAATGGGGTATAAAACTTCCACCCGCAAGTGTTGCAAATCTAATATCGTCACAATCTGCTTGTACATTTGCATAATTATTAAATGTTCCAGAAGTTAATGTAACTAGAACCTGGTATTCTGTTTGATTATTTGTATTAGTACTATTAATTACTATAGGTCGTCTATATTGCCAATTAGCATCGGGCCAACCTGCAAGTGTATTCAATTTAATTTCTCCAGATGTAGATGTATTTATATTGCTTATTTCTGAATATGTATTTACGTTTGTAGTTGTAACATTTGAATTCTGACCACCAGACCAATCTGTTTGACTCCAGTTTACAGTTGTAGGAGCTGCTTTGAATTTATTAACAAATCCGCTGGCGAATAGCATAAGCCCAAGTACTACTCCAGAAACCAGTAGGATGAAAGTTAATAAATCTAATTCTAAAAGATTTATAGTAATTTTTTTTGATAATAAATTCTTCAACATGAAATATCCATGAATATTTCATCTTAGATTATTTACTTTGAGAGTTAAAGTAGTTGTAAAGAAAATGTAAAGAAATTTAATGAATTGATATAACAGAGTAATAATTAAACAAGAAGGATTCATTTCAAAATGAATCCTTCTTGTTAGCAATTAAGATATTAATTTATTGATTACTAATTAAGTTCTTTTTATTAACAATGCTGTAAGTAACTAGTCCTAATACTAACAATGTACTTGCTGTTAACAGTGCAATAACTGTTCCAGACGTTTCGTTTGCAGATGTATTTGGTAGCGTAGTTGCTCCTGTGGCACTACCTGTTGTTGGACTAGATATTGTTGTAGTTGTACTAGACTCAGTTGTTGTCGTTGCAGCAGAGATTATAGTATATGTACCTATAACAGATTGTGTTACATTTGTTTGCCCAGAAGTATTTTCGTATAAACCACTAGTAGTTCTTGTAAGTGTTACAGTACCAGATGAACCAGTTGTAAATGTAATTGTACCTATGGATTCACCAGCAGTGATTGAGCCAGAACTTTTAACATGACCAAAACATACTTGGCTACTTGTGAATGTAGAAGAATTACTATTACATCTTGGAACATATATGGCTCCCCAATTATTACCTGTAGCTGGTGTAGCCGCAGTAACAGTTGCATTAGATACATCAATCCAAACTTCAACTCCTAGTGCATTTGCTACATGTGGTTCTGCTGGTATTGTTACAGTGTAACTTGTATTCGGTGAATATGTTCCTGAACTTGGATCTGCAGTATAAGCTTTTGTATTAACTCTAAAAAAGGTTAAAAAAAGTAGCAATAAAGAAAAAGTAATAAAAACCTTTCTATGTTTGAACAATAAATTCATATATTTTCTATTAAATAATAAATTATTATATAAAAACTGGAACTAAAAGCCACAGATTTTGTTGTATTCCAATAAAATTAGTATCAATAATTTTTTGTTCTATGTCAACTTATTCTTAAATTATATTGAACAAGAATTATTTCCGTATCTTAAAACTAAACTTAAGAAATCTACAAGAGAAACTCTCCCATCTCCGTTTGCATCCTTCCCTCTACATCCATCTGTCGGATTAGGATCCACACAAGTTTTACCATAGGATTGTAGGAAGAAACTAAAGTCAATCAATGTTAATTTTCCATCGCTATTTTTATCTATATAACCACAGTATGACTGAGTTGTAGGATTAGCAATTTCATACACACAATTTGAATTACAACCATCTCCATTAGAAGTATTGCTATCGTCGCATTGTTCCCCTTGAGCTCTATCTAATGTTCCATTACCACAAGTCCCTCCTTGCACTGTAGTTGTCTGGCAAGTATTACTACAATAATCACAGGATACTTCATTCCCTGCTGCACAGACATCTCCATTTTCTACCCCATCGTCACACGTTTCACCATTTACTGTTTGAGTTATTCCATCGCCACAAGATGCACCAGTTAAAGTAGTTGTCTGACATGAATTATTACAATAATTACAAACACCTTCATATCCAGCAGTGCAGACATTTCCATTACTACCTCCGTTATCGCATTGTTCGCCGTTGCTAGATTGAATAGTTCCATCTCCACAACTAGCTCCTTGAACTGAAACTGTTTGACAAGAAGAATTGCAATAATTGCAACTTCCGCCATATGCTGCTGAGCAATTGACACCATTACTACTTGCATTGTCGCATTGTTCTCCGTTGCCAGATTGAATAGTTCCATCTCCACAGCTTGGTCCTTGAACAACTGTATTTTGACAAGCATTACTGCAATAATTACAACTGCTTCCATATCCCGCACTACATTGAAGTCCATTATCCGGTCCTGTATCACAATTCTCTCCTCCTGAAGATTGAATAGAGCTATCTCCACAGTAACTACCTTGAATTGTTGCAACTTCACAACTACCATCGCAATAATTACAAGTTCCTCCATATGGTGCAGAACACACAGATCCATTATTAACTCCGCTATCGCATTCTTCTGTTCCGTTTACAGTAGAATCTCCGCACCCAGCTCCTTGGAGTGTTATGGTTTGGCAAGAATTATTACAGTAATTACAACTTCCTCCATACGAAGGACTACATACAACACCATTATTCACTCCTGCGTCGCAAATTTCCCCATTTCCAGATTGTATAGTTCCATCTCCACATTGAGCTCCATTTAGAGTTATAGTTTGACAAGAATTGTTGCAGTAATTACAACTTCCTCCATTCGGTGGGGTGCATACAGTGCCATTATTAACGCCACTATCACATTGTTCACCATCCCCCCCTTGAGTTGTACCGTCTCCACACCTAGTTCCTTGAAGGGTTACAGTATTACATGAACTATTACAATAATTACAACTACTTCCATAAGCAGGGCTACAAACCACTCCATTGCTTCCACCCGCATCGCATGTTTCACCATTCCCACTTTGAATTGTTGAATCTCCACAACTAGTACCTTGGATTGTTACTGTTTGACAAGAATTATTACAATAATTGCACGAACCTCCATACGCAGCAGTACATACATCCCCATTGTCTGCTCCATCGTCGCATTGTTCAGAGCCATTTACTAAATCATCTCCGCAATTTGCACCCTGGACTGTGATAGTTGTGCAAGATAAACTGCAATAGTTACAACTGCTTCCATAGCTAGGACTGCATGCGGTTCCATTATTAACTCCAATATCACACTGCTCTGTTCCATTTACAGTTCCATCTCCACAATTTGCAACAGCTTTATCGAATCTTACATAATCTATATCTACCCATTGATCTAATATATTTAAAGTAATGGTTTTTGTTCCTGCATCTATATTCCCTCCGACTGCTGTTATATCGGAATAAGTATTATAAGAACCTGTGCTAGGAATATTTACTGTTAAATAGGGAGTGTTCTCGACATCGAAACGTAGGATGCCTCCTCCAGTTTCTCCAGAAGCTGCTTTTACAGTTATATTATAATTACCACTCGACGGTACAGTAACAAAATATTTAGCCCATTCACCTGTTTCATTCCAACCGGTTGCATATTCATTTGTTCCAATATTTTTAATATCCACATCTCCATATCTATAGTCTCCACCACTATTTCCAGGAGTTAAGTCATGATAAGCTGAACCTTCTCCTCCAGCAACAAAATTTTCAGCTTCAAATAAGAAATAATCTGCTCCACTTTCAGTTAAAGTTGGATTAAAACATGCAGTTCCACTCCAAATTTGTGGAGGCACACAATAAGTTGTACAAGAAGCACTGCAATGATCCAAGTCCTCTGTATTTTCATCGTCGCATGCTTCTGTAACACCACTTCCGTTAGGTGTATTTACAGTCCCATCTCCACAAGAAGAAGGATTAACTAATTCTTGGGTTCCAAATGTAGCAAACGCTGCCGGATTGTTTTGATTATTATATTCTGTGGAAATCCAATCTGAGTTCCTTAATGTATTTACAACTTTAATTTCATCTAAAGATCCATTCCAATATTGTCCACCATCTATTCTACCTATATAAAAATTATTTGCATTTGCTAAACTTTCGTTTCCTACAGAACTTATACTTGTTGTAACTCTTGAAATTCCATCTATATAAATAACAGATGAACCGTCTCTGTCGAATGTTACAGTAACAAATCTCCAGCTTCCATTATTAACTCCAGAATAAGAATTTCCTGGAGTAGATTCCACAGCTCCTCCAAGTGCTCCATCTAATCTATATCCGATTCTTCCAGAGGTTGGTGCATTTAAATATATTTTATAACCATCTCCGGTAGCACCTCCGCTGGCTCCCTTAGCTAAGATCTGAATTCCACTGGTTGTATGTGTAGTTTTTACCCATCCTTGCAAGGTAAAATCTTCGCTGGCACCAACATCTAGTGAGCCATTAGAAGGGTCTCCCATGCTAATGGAGTCATTGGTCCCATCGAAAGTGAGCGCATTTCCAAGTTTTCCCACCCCGCTATTACCGCTTACCATAGATCCATTTGATGTTCCCTTATTATCGTTTGAAGTACTATCTAGTATTTGTGGTGCTGTGGCTGCAGGATTTTCTTCTAAATGCCATACACCTTTATATTCGCTCCATACATTGCCGATATTTTCTTGGTTTGCTGCGCTTGGGTTTCCATAATACATATATATGGTTGTATTGCTGGTTGCAGATAGCGAGGGAATTTTTATCCAAGCTTTTACTTGACCATTAGAACTATTATAAGACACGATTTCATGGGCCAATTTTGTAGTTCCATCGTTTAGAGTAAAGTAAACGTCATCTGCATCATTTTGAGCATTTGCTTGTAAATTTGAATCTGTTATATCTATATACATTGGGAAATTAGCATGTGCGCTTGTTCCCGATACTTGGGCCTCATTTAAAGTTATATTTTTTCTATATGTCCATCCCCCCACTCCTGGATCTTGTGCTTCAGTCTGACAAACTGAACTACAACCATCTCCACCTGTAGTGTCGTTGTCGTCACATTGTTCATTTGTTCCTGTTGAATTAGGGGTTTGAATAGTTCCATCTCCACAAACCCCAGTTCCTATACCAATAGAAGCTTGAGGGCCACGGGTTACATTCCATGCCGGAACAGAAGGGATTGTATAACCAGTGGTGGTAACAGATCCAGTTGCTTCTAATCCTTGGGTTTTATAATTATTAAAACTATAATAAGTCCAGTAAGGTCCCCAGGTCCAACGGGTAGAAGAAGAATTCGGTACAAAGTAATCGTTATTGTTGAAAGTTACAGATTGTGCTGAGTGGGCAAAAGTCGATGTTCCAGATGTTCCTGAAGGACCTGCAAGTCCAGATACAAACCCTCTGTCTGCCGTATTGTAGATTGAATTCCCAGAAACTTGAACATTTGTTGAAAGCCAAGATATACCATCTAAACCGCTTGTGGATCCTCCCCTGGATTCATTTTGGACAAATATTCCGTTTCCGTTAGTAGATGAAATTACGATTGTATTCCCATAAATTTGAACATTTTTCGAATTTGCATTATGAATTTGAGAATATCCCCGGCCAGGACTGTTGTATCCAGAAAAATTATTCCTAATTATGCAATCGTATCCAATTTCATGATGAATACCACTTTTGTCGTTATGAGCTAATATGTTATTCTCAATTAAGCAATTGATATTATTGATATCCGTCCATAACCCACTCCCGTAATTATGATGTGAGTAATTGTTTCTAAGAATTAAACCATCTGTCTTTACAAATTTATTTCCCCCTCCAGACCAGTTATAATAAAATTTAGTTTCATTATTGTAAGATATTTCATTGTTTTCTATTAGCGTGTTATCACCTTGTCCCGCTAATCCAGAGTATCCATTATGATGAATGTAATTATTTCTTACAACACCATTGTCGTCTGCCCTTACCCCATCTGAATGATTATATCTAAATTCGTTATACTCAACGATAGCATTATTTCCTGTTAATTGAAGAGTTGAATAGTTTACTGGCGAGGCATATTTTTCAATAATTAAATTACTAACTTTAATATTATCTATTGATGAATTTATGAAGGCATCTGTTACACTTGTCTCTACAGTGTTGCTGGCAGGATTACTCCCTACATAAATTCTATCTGTAGAATAATCAAAGAACCATTCTCCAGTTTCAACATTAGTTAAAGATGTTTCGTGTTTTAATCTAGTAATATTTCCACTTCCATCTGTAAAAAACAATTCTTCGTTGTATCTACAACGACCATATCCTGTATCGCATATTTGAAATGTATTCCCTCCGGTAGTCCAAGGGTCTGAAGGTGGATAAGGTGCAGTTTCCTGAGTTTGACCAGTAACATACCATGTAGCTCCACTTTGGGTCCATCCAGTTAATACTTTTGAACCATTTAATATCGCTCCGAATTCTCCTATAAATGTATCACCGGCTTTTGGAGTTACTTTTTGCATTCTATGAATTCCTGCTTTTAATATATATGTACTCGCTGCAGGATTTGCATTTACAATAGTTTGGATATTATCTCCAGGATTTACATTGACGGTATTTCCAGCTAAAACGTTGGATTCTCTAACAGGTATAAGAAGATAAACAACAGGCGTCATTACTGCAAGAAAAATATAACCTAAAAAAAGTAAATAAATTTTAGATTTATTATTTTTCCAAAAGCCAGATTGTTTAATTTTTTGAGTACGTTTGAGGAAATGTTTCTTTAACTTTTTCACATATATAGTATAGTTTAAAAGAAAATACATCACAACAACCTGAAGATTTCCTAAAATTTATGCCAAACAATTTCTATTCCTTCAAGTTCAAGTATTATTGAATTTTTGTTTAAATCGAAAATTACCAATCCTCCTTGGGCTGGTTTATTTTGGAATTCGTAAGCACGAAAGTTACTGTAATCTAATAATTGGGCTTCTGTATAAGTTTCAAAAGAAATATATTTATTGTCGGAACTAATTCGTGGGAGCTCAATGCTCATATTGTCTTTTCGATAAACATCAAATCTTTGTAAATTTTTGTCTAATTTAGAAATTTTAAACAACCCCCTTGTTCCAGTAAGTTCTTTATACTTTTCACTTATAAAGATTTCGTCATCATTAGAAAAGATAGGATCTATATAATAAAATTCTCCAGTTGTAATTTCTCTATTATCTCTGTCTGCAGAGTATATAGTTGTGAACGGAAAAGATGAAAACCCAGATAGAGGATCGTAATCTGTAAACAGAATTTTATCCCCATCTTTACTAAATCCTCCAGTTTGTAAATGCTTTCCAATGTTTATTAAATTTTCAGTATTATTTAAATTCATTAAATAATATTCTGAATTAACACTCGATTTAAAGAGTAACCCTTCTCCATCGTTGGTATAAATAAATTCTCCAAGATCGAAAATGGCTTCTGGAAGATTCAGTACCTCGGCTTGGCCGGAATCCAGATTATATTTTGTAAAGTATGTTGTTGAATTGGGATCTTGAAATGCAAATCCATTTTCAAAGACAAGGTTGTAAGAAGTGTAAATAAATTCATGTTTAGTTGGCGAAAATTTTAGATTTCTAACTTTCTTGCTTTTTAAAGAGAGATCTATTTGAATATCCTCACTAAGATTTATGGAGAAAATATTATTAGATTTATCCTTATTCTCGACTGAAACAACTAAAAATTCGTTATCCCTACCAAACTTTGAAATATTTTCATTTTCAAAAAGTATTTTTTGGCTTTTGCTACTAAGGTCGTATTCAACAATTTTGTCTTTAGATTGCGGGTGATTTTTCTCTAAATAAGTAAATCTTTGTGAAGTTGTTTTAAATTCAAAAGTTTTTTCTTTGTTTAGTCTTCTTTCATATACATCTTTAAGATCAGGCGAAGCTGTAAGTGTGTATTGAGTTTCGGATTGCAAAGAGTCCTTAAACGTTAAAATTATTCTATCTCCAATAGAAGTTGCAAAGAATTCCGAAGAAGGTGTTAGTGTAAAGAAATCTTTTAGAGTGTTAGACTCATTACTATTTGCATAGTCAAAAACAGGATCGTTTAGTTTTAATGTTATGGAAGTATTTATAAAATTAACTGTTCCGATATTTTCTTTAGTTTTAAAATCAAATTCTTTATTTAAATTTAGAAAATAAAGCATAGCTATAATTCCACTTAATAGAATTACCAGAAAAGTTGTTTTTAGATAAAATTTATTTTTCATTTAGCCTATGTATGGATTATTTGGAATTTCGGTTTTCTCTATAGAACTTGGAATTATCACAAGTTTTTCTTTTCCATTTATATTTTCAATTTGAAATTTACCTTTAACTTGAATCCAATCATCACTTTCGTATAAATCACTTGTCTCATATTTAACGGTTAGGCCTATTGGAGTAGCATCTAATACACAGCAACTAATAGCAAATCGGGAAATTAAAAAGTATTCGGAAGGTAAATCTGATGGTTTGAAAACAAACCCAATTAGATCGACTTCCTTGCCTTCAAACTTACTTAAATTTCCATCCATATTAATTTCTCTAGTCCAATCGCCAATTGAAAATTGAGTACTATCTAATTGAAAAATATCTATAGATTTTCTCGTATTCAACCCAGAAAATGAATTTAAATTGTTAATTCTTTGCTCTAATGTTTTAGTGGAAAGCGTTTTTGGAGCTGTAAATATTGAGAATGTAAAAATACCTATTAGAACCACAGAAACTAGAAAATTGTTATCTATAAATTTGTCTAATTTACTGTTCTTCCAAGGTATCAAAACAAAAATTGCAGCAATAATAAATCCTAAGGGTGTAATTATGCCTATTATAGGAATAATTAGGATAAAGATGAATTTGTTATCTATAAAAGAATCGTTCGGCTGATCTTTAATAGATTTATCTCGTGTTAAGTATTTGAAAATAGTGTTCACAAGCCACAAAAGGGAAACAGTAATTAAAACAATAGAAGCAAATAAAGATAAGTCGAAATATCGAGGATGGATATAGAAGTTCAACTTCCCATCTATGTATAATTTTAATGTATAAACGCCAATAAGTATCAATGACGTGTAGTTTAGAAGCTTTTTAAAAAATTTCATTAATAAAAATAGTTAACTAAAAGACCAACTATTATGCTTAAAAGCAAGACCAAAGTTGAAATTATTGCTAGAAATTTTATCTTGAAAGTTTTTTCTAACATTACAAGCATTTTCATATCGATCATGGGTCCAAAAACTAGGAACGAAACCAAAGATCCAGTAGTAAATGAATTTATGAATGTACTTGCGTAAAATGCATCCACATTTGCACAAATAGAAATTACAAAAGCTAAAATAATCATTGCAATAATGGATAAAAAAGGATCTTTTCCTATAGAAAGAATCGCATCTCTCGGTATGAATGTTTGGGAAAGAGCTGCTAAAATTGCTCCTATTATTAACATTTTCATAACTCCAATAAATTCTGTTTCGAAAATTTTAAAGAATCTTTCTTTATAGTTTCCTTGTTCATCGTGTTCGTGATCGCAAACTTCACTATAAAATTTTGTATTTAAAAACTCTTTATCTGAAGATTTATTTAAACTAACAATAAATCCTATAAAATTTGCTATAAATAATGCAGCTCCTATCCTAATCCAAACAATATTTCCATCTAAGTTAAAAGCTTCCGAAGTTGCCCAAAAAGTTATTGGGTTCACAATAGGAGCTGCTAAAAGAAACGTAACAGATTGCGATACAGAAAATCCTTTTAGCATTAATCTTCGTACAACTGGAACATTTCCACATTCACAGACTGGCATTAAAATTCCCATTAGAGAAAGTACAATGTTCGCTAATACTCTGTTCTTTGGAATAAATTTAAATATCCATTCTTCTTTAATAAAAAATGCAACAAAAATAGAAACTAAAACTCCAATTAATACAAATGGTGTTGCTTCTACTATTAATCCTAAGAAAAATGTAATGAAATCGTTTAATTTTTTTTCTGTATCTGCAGAAATTAGCTTATTATATAAATTGAATTGTGAATTAATTCCTAAAACAATAAGTCCAAACGCTAGAATAATTCTGTTTTGATAGGATTTCGCAAAATTTAGCATGTAATATTTTACCTAATAATGAGATTTAATCGCAATTATTCGCTTTCAGATCTTATTTTGATTATTGATAAGATTAGGATAGTTGTAAATGCTAAAAAAGATAGCAATGGAATTGTAACAAATCCCAATATTTCCCAATCTATAAACGAGCATGTTAAGCCAGTTCCTCCACAAATTCCTTTTGGAACGAAATCTGTTTTTTGAAGTAAATAATGGTAAAGAGCAATTGGCGCACCAATTGCTGAAAAAGTTAAGAAATATTTGGCTACTTTGGTATCTTTAGACGCCAGAGCTACTAAGCTAACTAAAAACATTGGATACATTAAAATTCTCTGATACCAACAAAGCACACAAGGATTCAGGTCCTCTACTTCGCTAAAAAACAAGCTTCCAAAAACAGCCCCCAACCCTATTAAAAACACTATATAAAGGTAATATTTGTTACTTAAAGCAATAATTTGTTTCATTTAAATGTTGTAATTAGGTAATTATATAGGTTGATTTAGATTATTACTAGTAATCGGAAGGGGTGTGAGGACCTGATGAGCCAGGAGGCTTGATTTAAAAGATCATTTATAATTAATCGTTTATCCTTTATAATTCATCAGGCTCCAATAGCTCAACTGGATAGAGCATCTGTCTTCGGAACAGAAGGTTGTAGGTTCGAATCCTACTTGGAGTATGTCATAAATTATAATAGTCTTGTCATCTCATCTTTCCAATATCTTAATATCCTATGTCATATATCTTTTTTCTTGTATAATTGAAACTGCTTAAATTTAAGGATTGAAAAAGTTGTTGTTATATTTAATTTTGCTTGTTGGGGTTGCTAGTTCAACTTATTTTGTTAGTGCCTATTTCAATTTCGATTTAAAAGAAGCTACTTCTATAAAACTATTAGATGTTGAAAATGATGCTTCTGAGAATGTTGTTGAAACTAATTTGCAATATTACTCAAATAAAGAAGATGGTATATATGCTGTATTTATAGATAATCCTTATAAATTAAGTTTTTATTCACAAGCAGAATCTGAAGTATTTACAGACGTAGAAACGATAGCAGGTTTGCAAAATTCGGATTTTGTAATTAATGCTGGGTATTTCCTTGAATCTTTTGCTCACGCGGGTTTATTAAAAATAAATGGTGAAATAATCACCAATCTCGCAGAAAACGATTACCAACTCACTCATCTATTAGATTTTACTAATAATGTTCAGATTCTTTCTCAAGAACAATATTTAGAAAATGAAACTTCTATTTTAGATTCTTTTCAAACAGGTCCACTGTTAATTTCTCAGAATGAAATTCAAACAGATTTAATTCAAAATTCTGCAAATGGGAATGGGAGATATAGGAGATCGATTATAGGGGTTACAAATTCAGGAAAATTATTCTTTGTTGCGACAAAGAAATCTTATTCATTAGAAGAATTAGGAGAGGAAATATTAAAATTTGATGAACTTAAAAATGAAACTTTCGATGTTTTGAATTTAGATGGAGGCTCGTCTGTAGCCTTCTATTCTGAAGAAAATGAAGATTTCAGATTCTCCGAAACCTCGAAACTGCCCTATTTGATTTTGGTTCAGAAGAATTAATATTTATTTACAATAAATATTGTAAAATAACCATAGTTATTAAATATTACACATGGAAAACAAAATAGCATTAGTTACTGGTTCAACTTCTGGAATAGGAAAAGCAATTGCTCAGGAGCTTTTGAATAAAGGCGTTAAAGTTATTATTAGTTCTAATTTAGACGAATCCGAAATTAATCTTACAGATTTTCATAATTCACAAAATGCCACGTATTTTAAGTTTGATATTTCTAAAAAAGATGAAATCGAAAATGTTTATAGCAAAATAAAAAATGAATTTGGAAAATTAGATTTTTTAGTTGCAAATGCAGGTATTATGCCCAGACCTTGTGGAATAGATGACATTACTGAGGAGGTAATGGATAAAACAATTAATGTAAATTTGAAAGGAACTTTTTGGACTTTAAAAATTTTAGGAAAGTTAATTCAAGAAACTTCTTCAGCAGGCACAATTGTCACTTTAACATCTGTAGATGGACTTATTGGAGAACCATATGGTGTAATATATTCGGCTACAAAAGCGGGGATTATTTCTTTAACTAAATCTTTTTCTCGGTATTTTAAAGATCCATTAGTTAGAGTAAATGCCATTGCTCCAGGGCTAATAGATACTCCCTTAACTGCCACAACCGGAGAAGATCCAGCAAATACAACAGATTTATCTGTAATTCAAAGAATGGGTAAATCTGAGGAAATAGCTAAATCTGTTTCCTTCTTACTTAGCTCGGATGCTTCATTTATAACAGGTCAAGTGATTGCTGTAGATGGAGGGTTTACTTTGAAGTAGGATTATTCCAATTAAATATCCCTTATAACGATTTTGAAATTGTAATCTCTATATAATCAAATTAGTATTCAAGTTCAAGATCTACAAAAATACCATTTTTTATAAAGTTCAAAATGGAGGTGTCGACCGTTACAGTTACTTGTATTTAACTCAATAAAAGAATTGTCACTAGCTTAAACACTATAATAGAAATCTATATTAGTAAGAATATAATATATCTCGTTAATTATTTCTTCATCTAAAATTTCCTCTATCTTTTTTTAATGGAATTCTAAAGCTTCTTGTATCTTTTTTAATTTGTTGAGTTGATCATTCATATATATTTCTGCGCGAAAACCAAGCGATGGCGATTTATAATTTTTAACATAATTACAAACAATTCTCACTTGCTGTGCCCATTGTTGATAAACATTATCTATAACAGTTTGATCAACAACTAAACTTTTACTAATACAATAAACATCCCTTCTATACCAATTAAATGTATTATTTAACCCTCCATATCCATCAATTAAATTATCATGATAAAATTTGAACTGATTCATGAGTTCGTTAAATTTTGAATTTTCATTAGAGTTTATGCAGTTGGCCGGAATGTCCACCTCAGAAATTCCAAAAAACATGCATATTTTATTTTCGTATTCTATTCCAATCTTATCTTCTAGAATATTTGCTTTAGGCACATTAAATATAAAGTACTTTTTAAATAAAATTGGTAGCAAAGGGTCGAGACCATTAGAAAAATTTGATTGATCAGTTTTAAACGATATCAACTCTTTTTCGCCATCATGCGCATTAATCGAAGAATAGGGTATTGAAAATGAATAGAAACAAAAACTAATGATGCAAATATATTTAAATCGTCTTCTGAGATTCATAATCTGCATTCATTTCTTTTAATTATATTTGTTTCAAAGAAAGAACTATCTTATCAAACTCTTCTAAAGTTTGTTCAAAATTATCTTGGTTATAAATTAAAAGTCCAATAATTACTTCATCGTGCCCTTGATCAAATCCAAGTATAGGCATTTGTTGATAAATCTTCTCTTCAGCTATAGGCTGCACATAATAACCAAATCTTAACCCAGAATCTTGTTCATTTGGCCTTCCAATTTTATCTCTATAGATCTTATATTCACCTAAATTGCCTATATATACATGATCTTCAGTTAAATCAAATGGTGTTTTGAAATAATTTCCTCCTGTATTAACTGTTTGATTCGAAGGTGGAAATTTTCTAAATACCGACTGCAATTTATTACCTAAAGGATCTTGCAAATCTACTACTAAATGAGGATATTCATCTTTTGTATAATCCTCTTTGCTTATAGTTAATTCTTCTGAATAAGACAATTCTAAATTTATATCAGACATTCTGTAAATAATTCGTTCTTCTTGATTTCCTCTATTGAAAAAGTAGAACCCTATTACTGAAGCTACCAAAATTGGTACAATAATAAGAGAATCCAACCTTAAGTTTATTTTTTGTATTCTATGTTTCATATAATTTTTATAAATAATATTCTGCAGCCTTAACTATAGTATAGGGGAAATCATTTAAGTCATAAATAGCATCTTTACCACTATAACTATAATTTGTTCCATCTACTCTATTTGTCCAAGAATCGTTAACTACAATTAATCCATCTTTTGTATATCCTTTAACTACAAAAATATGACCTACAACTTGAACTACAATAGGTCTATTATTGTCTATAGAATTTTTTACCTTTTGAAATGTTAAATCCTCTTGACCAGAACCAACAAAGATACCATTAGCATCCACTCCCTGGCCAGCTATAAAATTAACCTTAACACCAATATGATCCATATATTTGACAATCCCACCATCCCAATTTTCGTTACAGTTCCAATTAGTCAATCCAAAAGCTCCACCTTTTAAATCACCGTAGGAAATTGTAATCCCTTGTCCATTATCTCCATACATATACTTTTTTAACTCTGCTTCGCTTGTATATGAAAGTTTTTTAAAATAACCGGCAACCATCACTGAAGCTGCAGCTCCACACATTTGCCATCCATCAGGAGGATGATTTGTACCATTGGGCTCTAAATATTGATTAAAGTAAGGCACGTCTAATACTTTAGCTTGCTTTCCATTAAGTTCGATATATTCTGAAATATCTATTGTTAATGAATTACTAAATTTACTTTTTAATCTTTGATTATTATTGCTATAAGAAACGGTAGTTCCTTCAATATTTATACTTCCAAAAATTTCTGAACGAGCAACAACAGATTGACCTGAAGCCAGGTCATTAACTAATTCTTCTGTTTGTCTAAATTTACCTTCTGAATCGTCATTCCATAAATGGCTTAGATAGTTTCGACCAGTTGAATCGTTATAGAAAGAAATCATTGAATGGTCAATAGAGTATTTTAGGTCGGTTAATACAATTACTTTCTTATTTTCATCAATATTTATATACCCACATTCTGATTCAGATAATTCGCATCCAAGAATTTTACCAAACATCTTTTTATATCTTTCTTTGGCTTCAAGTTTTTCAATGCAAGATTCCTTTGAAGAATTCCCTAATATATTATCCAAAAAGTTCCAATTACATTCTTTCTTAGCAGCACTATCAGTATAAAATTCAAATTTCGCATTTATATTTAATTCATGTCCTTTAGTAATACCTACTCCATAGATGTCAATTTTATTATCGTATTGAGTATAAATATGAGTAAGTGTGGGAGCTGGTACAAACATATTTTCTATCTTAGTTTCATTTTTTGGATTAATGCTCACGTCGAAAATTACTGGCTGGAGCCTAGAACCAGTTTGGTTCCCATAGGGATTTTGATCAGAAGCACCTTCTATTGATCCTCTGAATGCTAATGTTTCGTTAGGTGTAGTAAAACTCCTTTCGACTTGTCCACTAACATTAGTTGCTTTGTCTTTGAGGGATATGGTGAAATTGTGCTTCGACCCGCCTGCGTACGCTGTACTACTGCGGGCAGGCAGGCTCAGCATGACATAATTGGTTTGCAAGATCACTACTTGTTTTGATCCTGTGGCAATGACTTTTGTTTGCTGATTGTTTACCAGTATTTCAGTTCCAGCTTCTCCTGTTAGATCTATACATATGTCTTTTTGATTACATATGTAGGGTTCTGATACTTCTGGAGTTCTTGGTGCTATTGTGTCTCGAATGATTTTTAGTACTGTAGCCTCACTT
>Ga0163144_10001921_pt1 | contig 48465 bp, 43 predicted proteins | sample OliLak19BULKMAT1_FD_123175 | JGI IMG/M metagenome (GOLD analysis project Ga0163144, IMG submission 123175) | Freshwater microbial mat bacterial communities from Lake Vanda, McMurdo Dry Valleys, Antarctica - Oligotrophic Lake LV.19.BULKMAT1 | ecosystem: Environmental > Aquatic > Freshwater >... | reverse complement strand
GCGGGCAGGCGCCGAAGCCATCGCCGCCTTAATCCGCGACCGCGCCCGTGGCGACAAACGCTGGGAGAGCCGTTGGCCCCCGCAAATTTTAGCCGCTTGATTCAACCGAGATGACACAGACCCAACTCATCGGTAGTTTTGTTTAGACGCCCGAAAACCGAATTTGCTTCGTCTAAAGTACAGATTGCTTGACCGGTTGCACCTCTCACCGTAGTCTAGGCCACATATGAAGCGCACGATGCCATGGTTCGTGCTGAGCGGCACTGGCTCAGCTTATTTTTTTCGCCCCGGCGAGGTGTCAGCGCCGCCCTGTCCGTGTTGTTGCCGCATGTCCTAAGCGGTTCACTTCACACCACGGAAACTAAAAGGGGGCGCGAGTATGATTTTTGAGCAGGTTTTCCAAGTCGTTCTATTTGTGATCGTAGTCATTCCAGCCGCAGTCTTAACCGCTGGCGTGTTCGTCGCCGCTCTGCGCGCACTGTCTGCTCCATCCATTGTCCGGGCCATTGTGTCCGATTTGAAAGCCATCCGCGAACGCGATCCGGCGGCGGAAGGTTGGATCGCTTGCCTTCTTTACCCCGGTTGGTGGGCGCTGGTGATTCACCGCCTTGTGGCGCATCCCCTTTATAGGTGGAGGCTGCGTACGCTGGCGCGCATCTATAATTTCGTGGCCCGCTTTTTGACCGGCACCGACATCCATCCCGGCGCGACTTTCGGGAACCGCATCTTCATCGACCACGCTCACGGCGTGGTCATCGGTGAAACCGCGATCGTCGGCAACAACGTCACCATGCTGCACCAGGTAACTCTGGGCGGCACCGGCAAGCAGGGCGGTAAACGCCATCCCACCATTGAAGACGGTGTGCTGCTCGGCGTGGGCTGCAAAGTTCTAGGCAACTTTACCGTCGGCCGCAATTCCAAGATCGGTGCGGGTTCTGTCGTCGTTCATGCCGTGCCCCCGGATTCGACGGTCGTGGGCATTCCCGGTCGAGTCGTGGCGTCCGGTGGAACGCGCATCCCCTCGCAGCATCTCGATCAAACCAGCCTGCCCGATCCGCTGGTTGAGAAACTATTGGAAGTTCAGGAAGAATTGCGGCGTTTGCACAAGGACAAAAACCGTCAGGAGAAAGCGGGCGTGACAGAGATGGCCGACGTACTGGCGCGCATCATCGATGACAAACGCGACGAAGTCTCCACGACGAAAGCCGCCGTGCCGCTGGACAGCTTGCGCGGCCGCCAGACCGTTCGCGTGCAACCCCGCAATTTCTACGCAGCACTGAAAGCCCCGGGCCTTTCGTTGATTGCGGAGATCAAAAAAGCCAGTCCGTCAGGCGGGTTGTTGCGTGAACACTTCAATCCGGCTGAAATCGCAAAAATCTACGAAGGCGCTAACGCGTCAGCGCTTTCAGTGCTGACCAATGTAAGGTATTTCCAAGGCGACATCGACCATCTCGCCGCCGCGCGCAACGCCGTTAAACTTCCCATTTTACGAAAAGAATTCATCATCGATGAATACCAGATCGTCGAGGCCGAACGTTACGGTGCCGACGCTGTTCTTCTGATTGTGGCCTGCCTGGACTGCTCGCGCCTGCGCGATTTCCGTGAAGCCGCCGAAGGCGAAGGTCTGGACGCGCTAGTCGAGGTTCACGACGAAGCTGAAATGGAAATCGCGCTGAAAAGCGGCGCCCGCATCATCGGCATCAACAACCGAAACCTGAAGACGATGGAAACAGACCTCAACACTACCTTCCGGCTGGCATCGCGCCTGCCTGTAAGCAGCCGCAACGGAATACTGCTCGTCAGCGAATCCGGCATCAGCAGCGTGGAAGACACGCGCCGCCTGATCGACGCCGGTGTCGATGCGGTGCTGATCGGCGAAGCCTTCATGCGCGCCACCGACATCGGCGCCAAAGTTCGCGAAGTCATGGGCGGCAACGATTACGCCATCTGAAACTATAATGCAGGATGCATAATTCATAAAACGTGTCTTGGCCGTTTATGCAATATGCACTATGCATTAGGAATGACTGCATCGACTCCGTTACTCACCATTCTCTATCTCGATCCATTCTCCGGAATCGCCGGCGACATGTTCATCGGCGCGATGCTCGATCTGGGGCTCGATCAAGCCAAGCTGCATTACGAATTGTCGAAGCTCAAACTCAGCGGCTACCGGCTGAGTGCGAAAGCCGTGATGCGCGGCGCCATGAGCGGCACGAAGTTCGACGTTGAAATCGATGCCAGTGTGAAGACGTACCGCAACTATTCCGACATCAAAAAAATCATCGCCGACTCAACCCTCTCCGAGCGCGTCAAAACACAGAGCCTTAAAGCGTTCGCGGTTCTGGCCGAAGCCGAAGCGCGCATTCACAACATGCCGCTGGATCAGGTCCACTTCCACGAAGTCGGCGCTCTCGACAGCATCGTGGACATGGTCGGAGTCTGTATCGGCCTTGAGTTGCTGGGGGTGGCGGATGTGCAGTGCGGTCCCGTGGCGCTCGGCTCCGGCGGCTACGTGAAATGCGATCACGGCCTCGTTCCCGTTCCCGCGCCAGCCACGCTGGAAATCATGAAAGACATACCTATCCGAAAATCTCCGATCGAGAAAGAGCTGACCACGCCAACCGGTGCCGCCCTCGCCAAAGCCCTGGTCAGCACGTTCGGCCCGCTGCCGGCGATGCGCATTCACAAGATCGGATACGGCGCCGGCACGCGCACTGAACAATCCATTCCGAACATTCTCCGCATTGTGCTGGGGCAGCTCGATGCACCGGATTCCGCATCCGCGACCAGCGACACCATTCTTGAAATTTCGGCGAACATCGATGACGCTTCGGCCGAAACGCTCGGCTACGTTTCGGAGTGTCTTCTGGAACTCGGCGTTCTCGATGTGTTCTACACGCCCATTCAGATGAAAAAGTCGCGCCCGGCAACACAAATCACCGTGCTCGCCGACGAGTCGCAGCTCGATGCCGTGGCGGATTTATTATTCAAGCAAAGCACCACGTTCGGCCTGCGCTACCAAAAGCAGTCCCGTCTGAAATTGGCGCGCCGCATCGTTTCGGTCGAAACGCCTTACGGCAGCGTGAAGGTGAAAATCGGCGAGTGGAAAGGCCAGATTGTCAGCGTTCATCCTGAATTCGAGGACTGCAAAGCACGCGCAAAAGAAAAAGGCGTCGCCCTTCGCACGGTCATCGATGCCGCCCGGTCAGCAGCCATGTAATCGCTCCGGCGGCGAAACCCAGCAAGGTCGCCTTTAGCAACGGTGGCGGGGACACTCCTGTCCCCGGGAGGGTTGTACAGGCCGCAGCGAAGTTAAGGTTTAATAACTTTCACCGGTAACACCTTTGAGACTTCACCCGTTCGAACAGTCACGCCAGAATCCTGAGAGTCCGCGGACGCCGTGATCGTGATCACCACCGCCGCCGAGTTCGCCGGGAACTCCGACGCGCTGGTGGCCGTCAGGCCGGAGCGGGGTGCCGCGATGACGTCCAGTTTTAACGCTTTCGCCATATCGCCACCGCCGCGAATCACGCGTACATCGGCTTTCGCGCCGGCTTTTAATTCAAGAACTTCGCGATCAAACTTTAGAACGAGCGGCTTGTTGATCGCACCCGTGCTGACCGCCGCGTTCTTCACGTCTACCTTAATTTTTCCCGCCAGCTCGACCGTCTTGTTTTTCAGATCATAGCCCGGAAGTATGGATGCGCCGGAGCTCTCCGTTGAATCGCCGCCTGCTTCTTCCGCACTCGGCACCGCAACCTGTGAGCCCTTGAACAGAACAAATCCGACGCCCAACACAACGATAACGATAAGAAACAGGATTGCTTTGCCCACGGTTCATCCTCCCGGTCATTGAATGGATACGCGCGTGACGTTAAAAAGTTTGGATAAAAAAAGACCCGCGCAACCGCAGGCCCTTTATGAATTATGCATTATGCATCACACCTATTTCTTATCGTCGACAACCTTGAAGTCCGCATCGATCACGTCGCCTTCGACTTCTTTCTTGCCTGCCTTCGCGCCAGCATTGGCGGTCCGAGCTTCAGCTTCGCCAGCCGCCTGCTCCGCGCCTGGAGCTCCGGCCGACTCCGCTGACGCGGCCTTATAAACGTCTTCCGAAATCTTGTGCGTTACGCCTTCGAGATTGGCGACGGCGCTATCCAGTTTGCTCTTGATGTCGCCTTCCTGATTCAGCACATCACGCACCTCTTTGACCGCCGCTTCGGCTTTGCCGCGCAGTCCCACATCGACCTTGGCTTCGTTATCCTTAATGAACTTTTCGGTCTGATAGCAGAGCTGATCGGCCTTATTGCGCGATTCGATGAGTTCGGCTTTGCTCTTGTCTTCCGCTTCGTGGCTCGCCGCATCGCGGACCATCCGTTCGACATCGGCCTTATCCAGACCCGAGGACGCCTTGATCTCGATCTTCTGCTCTTTGCTCGTCGCCTTATCTTTGGCCGACACGTTCAAAATACCATTCGCGTCGATGTCGAAGGTGACTTCGACCTGCGGCACGCCGCGCGGCGCCGGTGGAATTCCGGTGAGCTGGAACCGTCCCAGCGTGCGGTTGTCGGAGGCCATTTTGCGTTCACCCTGCAGCACGTGGATGTCCACAGCCGGCTGGCTATCGGCGGCGGTCGAGAACACTTCGCTCTTGCGCGTCGGGATGGTGGTGTTGCGCGGGATCAGCACCGTCAGAATCCCGCCGAGTGTCTCCACGCCAAGTGACAGCGGGGAAACGTCGAGCAGTACGATGTCCTGGACGTCGCCGGAAAGAACCGCGGCCTGAATGGCTGCGCCGATCGCGACGACTTCATCGGGATTGACGCCCTTATGCGGTTCCTTGCCCTGGAAAATTTCTTTGCAGATGTCCTGGCACTTGGGCATGCGCGTCGAACCGCCCACAAGCACCACTTCGTCGACATCCGACGGCTTCACGCCAGCGTCTTTCAGCGCGGAGAGCACCGGGCCCCGCAGCCGTTCAAACAGCGGATCGCAGATGCTTTCAAATTTGGCGCGCGTGAGCGTTTGCTGCAGATGCTTCGGCCCGGACTTGTCGGCCGATATGTACGGCAGATTGATGGTCGTCTGCGGCATCGTGGAAAGGTCGCACTTGGCCTTTTCGCAGGCTTCCGTCAGGCGCTGAAGCGCCATCGGGTCCTTGCGCAGATCGATGCCTGCTGTTTTGCGGAACTCGTCGGCCACGTAATCAACAATCACGCGATCCCAATCGTCGCCGCCCAGATGCGTGTCGCCGTTTGTCGCGAGCACTTCAAAAACACCGTCGCCCACATCGAGAATCGAGATATCGAACGTACCGCCGCCGAGATCGAAAATGGCGATCTTTTCATTCTTCTTTTTGTCGAGACCATACGCCAGCGCGGCCGCAGTCGGCTCATTAAGGATGCGCTTGACGTCAAGGCCCGCAATCTTGCCGGCTTCTTTAGTAGCCTGGCGCTGCGAATCGTTGAAATAGGCGGGAACGGTGATGACCGCTTCGGTCACCGGCTCGCCCAGATACGCTTCGGCGCTCTTCTTCAAATCCTGCAGCACCATCGCCGAAATCTCAGGCGGGTAGTAGCGCTTGTTATCGACATCGACCTGAACGAGTTCCTCAGCGCCGCCCACAATCTTATACGGCACGAGCTTCTCTTCGCTGGCGACTTCCTTATGCCGGCGGCCCATGAATCGTTTGATGCTGGAAATAGTGCGTGACGGGTTCGTGACGGCTTGGCTCTTCGCAGCGCGGCCCACAAGGCGTCCGTCATCGGTGAATGCGACGACGGATGGCGTCAAGCGCGAACCTTCCACGTTGACGATGACCTTGGTCTCTTTTCCTTCGTGGATCGCCACTACGCTGTTGGTCGTACCCAAGTCAATCCCAATGATTTTACCCACGTTTTCTCTCCTTCAGCTGCTTCTTATCGAGGATACGAACCTCTCCAACAGCGGGAAAAGAGCAAACATTAAGCCATCTCTTAGGGAGGCTGTTTTTCGAAACATCTCGAATGAAGGCCATAGTTTACAGCAGCGAACTCAGCTTGGGTGAGTGCCACACACCTATCAGATCGACGTAGAGAAAGCCGATGCTGTGTCAAACTGACCAGCTAGGACTTCTCATCGCTTCGTCGGGATGGGTGCGGGCTTCTGAACGCCCCGCGCGATCGAGAGGGTGATCGTGAGCGCCGCTGCCAGAAACAAGACCGCCGCGATGATGCCGATGATCGTCAGACGCTGTTTTTCGCGTGACGCGTCGGGATCCTCGAGCAGTCGTGCGTCGGGATCTTCGCTGGTCAGGCTGCGGTCGCTCGCTGCGTCGAAGGGACGCAGGTTCTGCCCACTTTGGGTGATGCTGACGATTTTTGTATTTACCTTCTCGTCGAAGTCTTCTCCGGGTGTCACCCAGCCCAGCGCTTGCTGAACCAGATCCACCGAGCGCGTGGCTGAGTTGATCTTGCCGCGCAGGTTGGGATCGCGGCTGATGCGCTCTTCAAAATGAGCGCGCTGCTCTGAAGGCATGCGGCCATCCAGATAGTCGTCGATCATCAAATCCAGGTTTTCAACAGGCTCGGGCACGGCCGTGAATCTCCGTCACTCGTATCGCTTGACTCTACTTGTCCGGCTCAACATACTTCTGCAACTTTTCCCGCAGCAGCCGGTGCGCGCGGCTCAACCGGCTGGTCACCGTGCCCAGGGAAACATTCAACGTCTCTGCAATCTCTTCACAGCTATGCCCGTTCACATGCCGCAGCACCAGGGTGACGCGGTATTCTTCTCCCAGTGAATTGATCGCCTGCAAAATTTTGTCGCGCATTTCTTCGTGCGCCATGCGGTCCATGGCGCTGCGATCCTTGGTGTTCTCCAGAATGATTTCGCCCTGGCTGTCCTTCACGCCGTGAACTTCCAGCGGCACCGTGCGCGATTTGTTCCGCAGATGATCGATGCAGACATTGTGGGCAATCGACAAGAGCCAGCCGGAAAACGCCGACGGTTTCTTTAAATGATTGAGCGACTGAAATCCGCGCACGAATGTTTCCTGCGCGAGGTCTTCGGCCGTTTCGCGCTGTGAAACACGGCTGTAACAATAGGTCGTCACGAGGCTCTTGTAGCGCCGCACCAGTTCGCCGTAGCGTTCATGTTTGCCGAGAAGCACCGACTCAATGAGTTCGGCGTCTGAACGGAGCATATTCGCTGACGTGCTGGTTTCGCCTGCCACACTCAACCTCTACCCATTGTAGTTCAAAGAGCGCAGTATAAACTCAAAGCAGCGAAGACACAAAGACAAGAGTCTGGAGTCTAGAACAGATGCAGTTCTGTCACGCTGATGCGTCCGCCCATGCAAACGTCCACGTCCGTTCCCGGGCGACGCTGGCGCGAATGGTACACGCCGTCATAGTGAAAGCGTTCGGCATCCGCGCGAAAACTGAGCGGCAGCGGCGATGGGTCCAACGGACACCAAACCACTTCAGGCTGTTTGGCGTCGTCTTCAAGATGCGGCAGATTGATATTCCAGAGTGTGCCTTCCGTCCCCGTTCGCAGTAAAATCTCTTTAAGAAGGGGCCGCGTCCACGCCGCGGCTTGTCGCCAGTTCATTTCGAGACCGCGTTTTTTGTAGTGCGAGACGGCAATTGCCGGCCGCCCATGCAGCACGGCCTCGCGCGCTGCGGCAACCGTTCCGGAATGGTAGACGTCCGCGCCCATGTTTCCGCCCGCATTAATGCCGGAGAGCACCCATTGAAAATCGGGACGAACGCGATAGAGCGCCACCCGGACACAATCGGCAGGCGTGCCATCGATACTGAAACGCGATTCATCGCGCACGCTCAGGTGGATGGACTTATCCGTAGTGACCTGATGGCTGCAACCGGAAAGCGCGTTGTCCGGAGCGATGATCGTGCGTTCGCCAAGTCCTTCGCTGGCCATAAAGAGCGCCTCCAATCCGGGCGCGCCATAGCCATCGTCATTGGTGAGGAGCAGTTTCATCGGGGCTCATTTTAACGGCAACAGCAGTCTCACGCAAAGCCGCAAAGGCGCAAAAGAACAGCAAGGAATGGTGGGTGGGGTGATACGCCCAGACCACGGGTGAAGGGATCGCTTACTATTTGACGGGGCTGAAGCCCCGTCTACTGTTAGTCGATGCAGGAAAATCAAGAACCTCGGCAAGAATACGAATCGCGCTTGAAGGCCAGGCAAAAGTCACTCGCTGAATTGGAAGCGAGTGACGCCACTATCGGCACGGCGCGGTTGTTCACCGCCATCGCGGTGATCGCCGGATACGTGGTCTTGTCGCGTGCTGAATTGAGCCTGTTTTTTCTGGGCGTGCCCGCACTCGCTTTCGTCATCCTGGTCCGTATTCATGGGCGTGTTCGCAGCCGGGCGGCATTGATGCGCTCGAGTATTCGCCATTATCAGCAGTGCCTTGCACGCATGAATGGAAACTGGGCGGGCACGGGAAATTTTGGCACCGCATTCAGCGATCCGGAACATCCGTACGCCGCCGACCTCGATCTATTCGGAGAAGGCTCGCTTTTCGAACTGCTCTGCACGGCGCAGACGCACGCCGGAGAGCGGACTTTGGCGGCATGGCTGCTGAATCCCGCCGAGCCCGCCGAAATTCTGGCTCGTCAGGATGCGATCAAAGAATTGCGCGGCCGCATCGACCTGCGTGAAGATCTGGGCGTCTATGGAAGCGACGTGCGCGAATGCGTGCCGGCTGAAAAATTGTCGGCTTGGGGTGCGGGTGAGCGAATCATGCCCGGCAAATCCTGGCGATCCATCGCGGCACTCGTTTCGGCGGCATCGATCACGGCGCTCGGATGCTGGATCTTCACCGATATTGGCCGCACGCCATTTCTGATCGTTGCGTTCTTCGTGTTGATTGTTTGGCGCGTACTGCGCGATCCCGTCCGCGAAGTCAACAGCGCCGTCGCCCGTCGCCATGCTGATTTGCTTGTCCTGGCGCGAGTGCTGGAAAGACTGGAGCGCGAACCGTTCAGCAGCAAGAAGTTAGGCGACCTGCAATCCGCCTTACGGCAGGATTCACGCACGGCATCGGCGCAAATTCATGAGTTGGTTAAGCGAGTTCGGCTACTGGATGCGGAGAGCAATCAGTTTTTCGCGATCGCTGCATTCTTCGTTTTATGGAGCACTCATTTCGCATTTCTCTTTGAATCGTGGCGCGAGCGGTCTGGTGGAGCCATCGAAAAATGGCTTTCAGCCGTCGGAGAAATTGAGGCGCTCTGTGCTTTTGCGGCTTACTCGTATGAAAATCCCGCCGACCCGTTCCCGGAAATCCACTCCGAAATGATTCTGGAGGGGGAAGGTTTGGGACATCCTCTTCTGAAGGCGACACAGTGTGTCCGCAATGATGTGAAACTTGGCGGACCGCTTCGCGTGCTCATCGTGAGCGGTTCGAACATGTCGGGCAAAAGCACGCTGCTGCGCACTGTGGGCACCAATGCCGTGTTGGCGCTTGCAGGCGCTCCCGTGCGCGCGAGGCGGCTAAAGCTGTGTCCGGTTGCCATCGGTGCAACGTTGCGGATTCAGGACTCGCTACAGGCTGGGAAATCCCGTTTTTACGCAGAGATCGCACGTTTGAGACAATTGGTTGATATGACGGGCGGGAAACTGCCGCTGCTCTTTTTACTGGATGAAATTCTGCATGGGACCAATTCTCACGACCGCCGCATTGGCGCCGAACAGATCATTGACGGACTGATCAATAAAGGCGCGATGGGTTTCGTCACGACGCATGATTTGGCGCTGGCCGAAGCCACCGTAGCGCTTGGTGAGCGCGCAGCCAATGTGCATTTCGCGGATGAGATGAAAGCAGGGCAGCTGGTGTTCGATTACGCGATGCGGCCCGGCATCGTTAAAAAGAGCAATGCATTGGAATTGATGAGAGCGATTGGTTTACCGGTGCGTGATGTGAAAGAGGCGGGGACAATTCGTTGAAGAGCACGGCGACTGAATCCGCCGTGCTCTCCAAGGATTTGGCGTGCTATATTATTTCTGTTCGCGGCGTCGGCGCAGAGCGGCGAGACCCAAGCCAATTCCGAGCAACGCCATGCTTGCCGGTTCGGGAATCACTTCGATCGGCGGGGGCGTGCAGGGGCTTTCAATAACTTCGGTGCCGTGATATCCACTCGCCGAGTTATCCACCAGCACGTCCTGCGCAACCGCCGAATTGACTTCGCCGGAAACGCTGTCCATCGGAGCTGCGGAAACGAGTGCTGACATTGAGAAAGAAAGAAGCAGAGCTGCAAAGACTTTCACGTTGACTGCCCTCCAGTTGAGTTTGTCTACCGTTCACCGGGCTGATCATTCGCCCGTCACGATTGATGTGTTTGCATTCACTGTGCCAGACTTCCATGATTATGACATATGTGTTCCAACGGGATGCTAACCATCGATTGCATCGCTCCTGTCATGGGTTAACATCGGTGAGTATGTCCACGTTCCGCGCGATGCTCCCGCTGCTCATGATTTTTTCCGCTCCGCTTTTCGCCGCCGATTGGCCGCAATACCGCGGTCCCGGACGGAATGGCCTGTCCGCCGAGACGGGATGGTCTTCGCAGTGGCCTAAAGAGGGGCCACGGCCACTCTGGAAGGTAAACGTCGGCACGGGAAGCTCTCCCATTTCCGTTTGCGACGGCAAGGTGTTCACTCAGGGACACGCGGATGGACAAGACAGCATCGTCTGTCTCGATGCCGCCACCGGCAAGCCCATCTGGAAATACAGCTACGCGTCGGAGCGCTTCGACCAGATGCATGAAGGCGGTCCCGCGTCCGCGCCAAGCATCGATAACGGTTATGTGTATGCGATGGGCAGGGCGGGGGATGTCTCGTGTCTGAATGTCGCCAGCGGCAAGCTCCTGTGGTCGCTGAACGTGATCAAAGAATTTGGCGGCCCGTTGCCGTTTTTCGCGTACACCATCTCGCCACTGATTCTCGGCGATCGCGTCATTCTCACAGTCGGCGCTAAAGGCGCTTCCACGGTGGCGCTGGATAAAACGAGCGGCAAAGTGCTTTGGAAATCGGGCGACGACCCGGCCGCTTACGCGTCTCCCGTTCCGTTCGGCTCGGGAAAAGAGACACACGTGGCTGTCTTAAACGGGGTAGCACTGATAATCGTTAATTCGCAGAGCGGTGCGGAACTCGCGCGCTTTCCCTGGGACACGCCGTCTCCCGCAAACAGCCGTGTCAACGCGGCCTCGCCAGTGGTCAGCGGGGCGCGCGCGTTTATCGCATCCTCTTACGGGATGGGCGGAGCCATGATCGAGTTCGACCTGGCCGCCGGAAAAGCAAAAGCCGCTTGGAAGAACGAGGCTCTTACCACCCAATACAACAGCGCCCTGATCTACCAGAATCATCTCTACGGATTTCATTCCTACGGCCAGAACGACGGCGGCGGCGAACTGCGCTGCCTGGACGCCGCGTCAGGCGAGGTAAAATGGTCGTGCAAAAATCCAGGGCTTGGATCGCTTGTCGTCGCTGGCGGACGCATGGTGATTCTCACACGCGGCGGCGAATTGATCGTCGCGGAAGCCAATCCAAAAGAGTACAAAGAATTGGCGCGCATGCAGGTCAGCGGAACAATTTGCCGCAATGAACCGACCCTCTGCGATGGCCGGATTTTCGTGCGCAATGCAAAGGGCGACGTGCACTGTTTCGATGTCAGCAAGCAATAAAGTCAATGCAGCATCAGCGGTCTTATGCGTAAGTAATTGAAGGAGTGGCAGGATGAGAATGTGTGTGTGCGTTGCGCTGATGTGGCTCACGGGCGTTGGGGCGATGGCCGAAGATTCATTCGACGATGTGGAGTATATCAGCGGCAAAACCGGTCTGGATAAACGCAAGAAAGGCACGCTCGTGGTGAGCGAAGGAAAGCTCTTGCTGAAAGAGAAAGACGGGACAGAGATATTCTCGCTGCCGGCGAACCAGGTGACGTCCGCGACTTCTCACGTGGTGACTGAAGAAGGTGGCGTGGCGACGCGGGTGTTCATCAACCGCAACGCGCTGGAGCGGGTTGAAACCGTGAACGTGAATTTTGAGAGCCTAACGGAAGCCGGCTGTATCATCCTGCGCTGCAAGAAAAAGAACACCGGCCCTCAGATTGCCGCCAAAGTCAATTTCGCCGCGAAGAAAGCCAAGGGCGAGAAATAGTTTGGCGAGTATTGTTCTTCGGCAAAATGTAAGATGGTCCGCATGACGCTGAAAAAGTTTAAACGCATCGCGCGTGAAGCCATCCAGTCGCTACCCGACATTTTTCTTCCACATGTTGAACGGCTGGACATCCGCGTCAAGGCGCGGGCCTCGCCGCGACAGCGCCGGGAACTGGAACTTCTCGACGACGAAGACCTCTATGGGCTCTACGAAGGCGTGCCGCTGACCGAAGCCAGCAGAGACGACGAACCCGACGTTCCCCCGCGGATTACCTTGTTCTATGAACCGTTGATCGCGGATTGCGAAACCGACGAGGCTCTGCGGCGTGAAATACAGATCACCATTCTGCACGAGATTGGACATTTTTTCGGCTTGGACGAGGACGATCTTGAAAGACTCGGCTACGGATAAGTTTGCAGGCATTTGAGGCGCCGCCTGATTCCGCATTATTTCTCATAAATGTAGGGTAAAACAGCTCGCTCGTGTGCCTAAAGTGATGAAACGCGTTAGCGAATGGGACAAGGAGCGGTCCAGCGTGGGTGCGGAAGGCAAGTCGAATCGTTCTCCAGCGGAGAAATCAGACGGGCAGCGCAACCTGCGTTTTGTCGGCCTGTTTTCGAAGCATGAACACCGCATCTATTCCTACATCGTTGCGCTTCTGTCGAACTGGACCGACGCGGACGAAGTGATGCAGGAGACCAGTATCGCCCTCTGGGAGATGTTCGACCAGTTTCAGGAAGGCACCGATTTCAATAGCTGGGCGTGCCGAGTGGCGCACTTCCGCGTCTTGCGGTTTCGGCAGCAATGCCAGCGCGACCGCCATGAATTCGGGAACGATCTCGTGGAGTCTCTCGGCGAGACAGCGTCGATGGAAATGGACGTGATGGAGACCCGCCGCATGGCACTGGCCGGTTGCCTCGATCATCTCAATCCGGCCGACCGCGACCTGTTGACGCGGTGTTACAGCGAAGGCGTACTCATCAAAGAAATCGCCGGGCAGCTCAACCGTCCGGTGAAAGCCATCTACAAAGATCTCGCAAGAATCCGCCGCGCCGTGTTTGAGTGCGTCGGATCAAAGACCGCTTTACCGGAGGCCGGACGATGACCGACGTCAACGACTGCCCCGAATTCTTCGAACTGATGGAAGCGCTTTGCTGCGATTCGATCACCCCAGAGCAGCGTGCTCGTCTGACGGGATTCCTGAGCAGTGACCAGAAATTTCAGCGCGCCTACTTCCAGTACCTGCACATGCATGTGTGTCTGCGGCGGGCGCTGGGCGGAGCCGGCGCCGCCGAGAGATCGTCCGCGCCGCCCGTTCAGGCGGATAAGCCGCGCGGGATTCCGATGCTGCTTCCGCCCGCGGCGCGAACGAGCCACCGTTTTGTTTTTCTGGCGGCGGGAATGGCCGCGGCATTGGTCGCGCTGGTCGTCTTCCTGCGGCATGCGGCGCCACCGGCGGCAGTCAGCGTGCCCATCGCAACGCTCACGAATGAACAAGGCTGCGTCTGGGATTCAGACGTATCGATTCAGCGAGGCGCCCGATTGAATCCGGGTCGGCTGATCTTGAGTTCCGGCGTGGCGCAGCTCACGTTTTCATCCGGCGCGGTCGCGGTACTGGAAGCGCCGGCGGAGTTCGAACTGATCAGCGCAGCGCGCGCCTTCCTGCACTCGGGGCGCGTGGTTGTTCGGGCCGAAAACAAAAGTCAGGGTTTTATCGTCGATACGGCGCGCGCTGAAGTGCTGGATCTCGGCACGGAATTCGGCGTCGCCGTCGATCCAACCGGCGAGACGCTGGTGCAGGTTTATGACGGCATGATTGAAGCCGGATTGAAAGCCGCGCATGTGACCAGCCGCGATAAGAAACGTCTTCTTGCCGGCCAGGCGATGGAAATTGAAGAAGGCGCCTCGCGTGCGCTGGCTTTCAGCGACGACCGGTTCATCCGCCGCCTGCCCGATCCGCCTGCCGACAAGCTGAGCGAGCAGTGGCTGATTCCGTACAACAAAGACCGAGTCGACTCCATTAACGTCGTTCGCGCACCGGGACGAGTCACCATCGACGGGAATCTTTCCGACTGGGATGTCTCCGGCGTTTTTAAAAGCCACTGCGCCGAACCGTACGCGGCGAATTACAATGTCAAAGGCTACATGATGTCCGATTCCCATTTCCTCTACATTGGCGCACACGTCCGCGATCCCTCGCCGATGCGCAGCGTGATCGACCCCGGCACCGATCCCAATGTAGGCTGGAAAGGAGGCAGCGTGCAGGTGCGCCTTTCCACCGATCGCAGCGCCGGATGGCCGGCGGGCGGCGATCTGTTCATGAAGAAGGGTCAGACGCGCACGCCGAAAGATGTCAGCAACAAATTGGCGCACATAACGATGTGGTACTACCGCCCGACGGGACAGCCGTGCCTGCATGTGGAATACGGCATGGATTTCCACGGCATGCAAATGAATCCGCAGGGCTACCAGGGCGCCTACACCAAAGACGCGGACGGACGCGGCTACACGATGGAATACGCCATTCCGTGGAGCTTGTTGAATGCGGAATCCGATCCGCCACAAGCCGGCGACACATTGGCGGCCTGCTGGAATGTACATTGGAGCGACGAGGGCGGCCGGCTCTGGAAGGGCTATCTTGTCGACGTGCTGAATCCGAAAGAAGAGGGCTACACGCACGCTCGCGCGGCAACGTGGGGCAAAGCCATCTTCCGCAAGTAAATCATTCTGAAGCCAACGATTCATTGACTATTAAATGAGGGCGATGATACGTCCCACCGGGACACTGTCTGTCTTTTATCTACCGATAGCAACGGTTGCAGCGGAGCCTGTTCAGCCCGAGGAAATGTGCCAATGAATGTTATCCGGGTTGTACAGTTTAAAACGAGGCCGGTGACAATCGGCCTCAGTTTATTTCTTTGTGCCGCCGTCTCGATGCTGGTTTCCGGCTGCGACAACGATCGCGCTTCTAACGAGGCGAAGACCGAAAAGAAACACTCGAAGGCAAAGTCCGCGCCCGCGGATCCGCCGCCGCCGCCGAGCGAGTGCCGGTGGGCGGAGAGTGTGATAAACATTGACGGCGTCTCGGATGAACTGGATTGGAAGAATGCTCAGGTCATTGAGAATTTTTATCTGCCGTGGCTGAAAGACAAGGCGCGTCCGTCCCGAACAAAAACGAGCGCGAAGCTTCTCTGGGACCGCGAGAATCTCTATTTTTTTGCGGAGATGGAAGACACCGATCTGTACGCTGATGTGACGGAGCGCGACGGTCCGGCCTGGAACAACGATGTGTTTGAATTGTTCTTCAAGCCGGCCGACGACAAGCCAGGCTACTACGAAATCGAAGTCAGTCCGGCCAACACGATTCTGGATATGTTTCTTCCGCGCCGCGACACGGGCGGTTACGGACGTTTCAAAAGCGAGCGTCCGTTTGAAATGAAAACAGCAGTGAAGTTGAAGGGCACGCTGAACAAATGGGAGGACAAGGACCAAGGCTGGTGCGTCGAAGGAAAAATTCCGTGGCGCGATTTTCTGCCCACGGGCGGGCGGCCCGTGATCGATGAAATCTGGAAATTCGCGCTCTGCCGCGTGGACATTTCGGTGGACGTTGAAGGCCAGGAGTTGTCCACCAATGCACCGCTAAATTCGCTTCACTACGCCAACTTTCACCGTTACGAAGATTACGCCAAATTAAAATTCGTGGGAGCACCGGCGAAAAGCGCCGTGCGCGCATACGGAATCGAAAAGCGGATTGCCTGGAACGATTCAAACGTGACAGGTTCGCCTGAACCCGCGTTGCCATTTCGGCCTGTGAAAGCGTTTGAGAATCTGAACGTGCCGTGTCCCATGCACGTCTATCATGAACCGGGAACTGAGAATCTTTTGCTGCTGCACCAGCTGGCGCCATGGGGCGGAGCGGGGCGCATTCTTCGAATCAAAGATGACAAAAACGTAAGCGACTTTCAGGTGCTCGCCGCGCCGGACCGCATTTTTTACGGGCTCGCGTTTGATCCCGATTACGCGACCAACGGTTATCTGTACGCGGGCTCCAATGGACCGATGACAACGGCTCCAAAAACCACCCGCGTGTCTCGTTTCACGGTGGATCGCAAAGCGCCCTTTGCGATCGATCCAAAATCCGAGTTCATCGTTATCGAGTGGGAATCGGACGGCCACAACGGCGGCGACCTCGCGTTCGGAATTGACGGAATGCTCTATATTTCATCCGGCGACGGCACCTCCGATTCGGATAAAAATCTCGCGGGTCAGGACCTCACGAAATTAACTTCGAAAGTGTTGCGCCTTGATATAAGCCGCGGCGAGCCCGGTAAGCCGTACGTGGTGCCTCCGGACAATCCGTTCGTTGGCAAGGCCAACGCGCGGCCGGAAACATGGGCGTATGGCTTGCGCAATCCGTGGCGGCTGACGGTGGACCGCCAGACCGGGCACGTGTGGGTCGGCAACAACGGTCAGGATTTGTGGGAGCAGGTTTATTTCATCAAGAAAGGCGAGAACTATGGATGGAGCGTGATGGAAGGCGGCAACCCGTTTTATCCGGACCGGCAGCGCGGACCGGATCCTATCGTCAAGCCGGCCATCGATCATCCGCATTCCGAAGCGCGCTCGCTCACGGGCGGACAGGTTTATTATGGCAGCGCCTTTCCCGAGCTTCGTGGAAGGTATATCTATGGCGACTGGTCGACGGGAAAAGTCTGGGCGATGAAGCACGACGGCCAGCGCGTAACGGAACACCGCGAGATTGCGAGCACAACGTTGCGTATAACCGGCTTCGGATTCGATTCCAAGGGCGAGTTGCTGATCGCCGATCATGGCGGCGGCTATTATCATCTCGAGCGAACCCCGGATACAAAGCCGCGCCCGTTTCCCACGCGCTTGAGCGAGACAGGCGTGTTTTCGTCCGTGAAAAATCATGCCATGCACGCGGCTGGGATTGCCTATTCGGTCAATGCGCAACTGTGGTCCGACGGCGCTTATAAAGAGCGGTTTTTTCTGCTGCCCGGCGCGGATTCCAAGGTCAACTACACCACTGATCGAGGGTGGGAATTTCCTGAAGGCTCGGTGCTGGTGAAATCATTTGGGATCGAGCGCGAGCAGGGAAATTCGCAGAGCCGCCAGTGGGTCGAGACGCGGCTTTTGACGAAGCAATTGGGGCAATGGCTCGGCTATTCTTATGAATGGAATGCCGAGCAGACCGATGCGACCCTTGTCGGCAAAGAGGGTGTTGACCGCGACTTTTCGGTGCGCGATTCCGCTACGTCCGGCGGCGCGAAGAAGCAGACATGGCACTACCCGAGCCGCACGGAGTGCATGGTGTGCCACAGCCGCGCCTTCAATTTCGTTTTGGGCTTGAGCGAACTGCAACTGAACAAGACGCACGATTACGGCGGCGTTGTCGACAATCAACTACGGACGCTTGAACATCTTGGGATCTTTAAAGTGAAGTGGAAAGATCAGGAGCGCGGAGCGATTTGGCGCGAGGCGCGTGCGAAGGGCAAGTCGGAAAAAGAGGCGGGAGAATTTGCCGACAAGCTCTGCGCCACGCGGCTGCAGCGCGAACCGGTGGACTCTTCTATTCTTTATAAGACCCCGGAGCTCTGCGAGAAATTGACTGATCCGTACGACGAGAAAGCGGATTTGAATCAGCGCGCCCGTTCGTATCTGCACGCGAACTGTGCGCAATGTCACGTCGAAGCAGGCGGCGGAAACGCGATGATGGAATTGGAATTCAAAAAATCACCGGACCAGATGCGTATCTTTGACGTCAAGCCGTTGCATCACACCTTTGACAAAGCGGAAGCGCGACTGATCGCGCCGGGCGATCCCGCGCGCTCAATGATTTTCCACCGCATGTCGATGCGCGGGGCGGGGCAGATGCCGCCGCTTGCGACATCCATGGTGGATCAGAAAGCAGTCAAACTGATGCGGGAATGGATCACGCAACTGGACTCGAAAGCGAAGCGTTAGGCACTTCTTGCGGCTCTGTGTGTTCGTAAAATGTGCGGTTGGGATTGATGAAAATCCACATGGCCGCGGCCGTGAGAAACGCCAGTGCGTAGACCACGAACAGAAAATTCCACCCAAGCCGGTTGAAAATAAACGCACCGACATAGGGTTGGATGGAGTTGCCCATATTCCCGACCATGTTGATGAAGCCGGTGGCGCTTCCAGCGTATTTCCCACCGATGTCGACGATGGTGGCCCAATTGGCCGCCTGCCCAAAATCGAATGCGGCCGCCGCGATGCACATGAGAATCGACGCTTGCATCGGGGTCTGCGCGAAATGAATTCCGTACATGGCGGCTGCTGCGATAGAACAGCCAACAATCGGAAATAGCCCGCGCCCCATGCGCTTCCATCCGGTGCGGCGAACGACGATGTCGCAGAGCCAGCCGCCCGTGAGGCACGCCAGACCGCCGCAGAAAAGCGGCATGACGCTCATCAGTTCTGACTTTTCGTAGGTGACGCCATGAACGTCTTTCAGAAATCGCGGCATCCAGCTCACGAAAAACGACCAGCCGAAACTACCGCAGATATAAAGCCCGGCCATGGCCCAGAGGCTGGGGCAGGTGAATAGTGCTTTCCAGATTTTGGGTTCATGCCCATGGCCACGCACGCCAGGTTTTCTGTCCGCATTGATGAGGTCCAGTTCCGCTTGGTTTACGCCCTTTTTCTCTGACGGGTTGTCGCGAAACCAGCTGTAGAAAACGACGCACCAAACCAGCCCAATCAAACCGGATGCCATGAACCCAAGGCGCCACGCGGACGCCTGGCTCAGTGCGGCAAGACCGGGAATTCCAGCAACGGTCTCGCGAAACGCCGGCGCGTTCAGGCTGCGCAGCATGACGCCAAAAATGAGGGGAGAGAACGCGCCGCCCCAGCGCGCGCAGAGCCAGAGCAACCCGCCCGCGCGCCCGCGCGATTTCACTGGAAGCCAGCGCGACTGCACACTGGCCATATTCGGGTAGGCCCCTGCTTCGCCGACCCCGAATAAAAAGCGGCAGGCGAGCAGTGATAGAAAACCCACTGCCGTACCCGAAAGCGCGGTGAACAGGGACCACGCGAGTACAATGCGCAGCAGCGTGACGCGCGGTCCGTAGCGGTCACCCATCCAGCCGCCGGGAATTTCAAACAGGGCGTACGCGAACCAGAACGCGCCCAGCACCAAACCGAACTGTTCGTCGCTGAGAACCAGCTCCTTTTGTATATCGCTAGATGCGCGCATGATGCAGACGCGGTCGAAATAGGTGAGAAACGAGAGCGAACAAAGCAGCCCCATCACACCGTAGCGAACGCGGGTGGGCGATTGCACTGGAACTACGGGAGTCTCGGTCAGCGTGGAATTCAAATCATTCCGCCTTCAGTTTGAGAATCATATCGACTTCGACACTGGCGCCGAGCGGCAGGGCCGCCACGCCCACGGCAGTGCGCGCGTGCAGGCCTTTGTCTCCGAAAATATCGACCAGAATCTGGGAGGCTCCGTTGATGACAAGGTGCTGCTCGGTGTAATCCAGATCGCAGTTGACGTAACCCATCACGCGCAAAATGCGATCAACGCGATCAAGCGATCCGACCACGTTGCGTACATTGCGCAGCATGTTGGCCACGCAGAGCGCGGCGCCTTTCTGCGCGTCAGCGGCGGAGACGACTGAAGGGACTTTGCCCTTGAGCGTCAACACGTCGCCATCGAAAGGAACGGAGCCGGCGCAGTACACGGTGGTGCCATCAATGACAACGGGCTGGTAGATGGCGCCGATTTTCGTGGTGCGATCGAGGGGGTAGCCGAGCGCCTGAAGTTTTTCATCTGCCTTGCCGAGTACCGCCATCTCAACGTCTCCTTCTAGTGGTGAATTGTTAGATCAACTTGCCGCGCGCATCGATTTTCAACGCTTGAACTGAACCGTCTTCGTTTTTCAGCCACACGCTGTCGTGTAGATTGACACACGGGCAGATGTGATTGGGAATGACCGTCACGCGTTCGCCGATTCTCGGTGCCGCATTACAGGCGGTGAGATCCACCTGCGCATGCTCTTCCGTGAGTTTGACAATGCGCGCGGCGGGATATTCCAGAATGTGGCCGTGACCGGATTCCGGCGCCGGTCCGCAACGGTCGCTGGTGAAAGTTTTTGTGCCGCCATCGAGAACCACTTGCCCCGGCACCGCCGTACTGACGACCGTGCAGTGGAGGCGCGCGGCGCAATCCTCTAGCGCGACGAATCCGCCGGCGACGCCATTCATATCATTGAAAATATACGTGCCGGGACGGATTTCGGTGGCGCTGGGGATGAGATGGGATTGATACGCGGTCGGTGTCGAGCCGCCGGAAACGATACGGCATTCCAAACCGGCAGTGCGCCATAGCCCAATAGCTTCTTTTAAAACAACGTCGATGGCGCGAAGTGCGCGCTCCTGCTGATCGGGTTTTGCCCCAATGTGGCCGGGATAAAACATGAGTCCATCTAGCCGCAATCCCTTGAAAGAACTGACGTGCCGCGCCAATTCCAGCGAGGCGGCGGGCGTCTGAACGCCGGTGCGGTGCATGCCAACATCCAGATCGACAAGAATGCCGATGGCGCTGCCGGCCGCAACCGCGCTGGCTGATAGCGCGCGTGCGGCGGCGACGGAATCAATCGCCACGCGCAGCGTGATCGTGCGCGCAAGCTGCGCCAGTTCGCGGCAGCGGTGCGAATCCACCGCGGGATAGGCCATGAGAATGTCGCTCGCGGCTTCAGCCATGACGACTGCTTCGCCGGCCTTCGCGACGGTAAGCCCAGATGCGCCCGCCTCTATCTGCCAGCGCGAGAGCAGGATCGATTTATGCGTTTTGGTGTGTGGGCGGACCGATAGCGTGTGAGCGGCGGCATAGGCCGCAAGGCGGTGTATATTTCGCTTCGCGATGGCCGCGTCGATCACAAGACACGGAGTCGGAAGATCGTTCAACGAATAGCTGACCACTCTAGCTCCGCCTGATTTCAGGCTCTACAGACCGTTTGAAAATGCAGTATTGAGTCCTTAGATATAGCAGCAATGCTCGTTAAATTTCTCAGGCAATTTTGGAATAATCCCAGATGCGAAACAAAATTTCTCGCGACCGTATAGGAACATTAATAAGCTAATCGGCGGAACGCCCGCGCAACCGGACGTTGACCGCTTGCCCGTATAGGTTCATTGCTCCTGTACGCGAATGCGCCTATTTTGTCTGCGTTGAAAGCGCACTTTCGCGCGGGTTTGCGGATTGGCGCGTGGCGGGTTCAGGGAGTTACAGTGCTGGTTCCTGCGCCTTTGCGTCTCCGCGGTGAAAGCTGGATTTTTTTAGAGGAGAACAAAATGTCTGCGACGGCACTACAGGATTACAAAGTAAAGGATATCGGCCTGGCCGAGTGGGGCCGCAAAGAGATTGCCATCGCCGAGACCGAAATGCCCGGCTTGATGGCTCTGCGCGAAGAGTATAAAGGCAAGAGGCCGCTGGCCGGCGCGCGCATCGCGGGCTGCCTGCACATGACGATTCAGACCGCCGTTCTCATCGAGACGCTAGTCGACCTGGGCGCGACGGTGCGCTGGTCGAGCTGCAATATTTTCTCAACCCAGGATCACGCGGCGGCAGCGATTGCGAAGGCCGGGATCGCGGTGTTCGCCTGGCGCGGAACAAGCCCGGAAGTCGATCCCGATTGGGTGATGACTCCGGAAAAATTTGACTGGTGCATCGAGCAGACGCTGCGCTGGCCCTCCGGCTCCGGCACCGCCGGCGGCAAGGGGTTGACCATCATTCTCGATGACGGCGGCGACTTGACCAACATGGTCCACGACAAATATCCGGAACTGATCAAGGATATCGTGGGACTTTCCGAAGAGACGACCACTGGCGTTCACCGCCTCTACGAGCGCGTGAAAAAAGGCACGCTGAAGATGCCGGCAATCAACGTCAACGACTCCTGCACGAAATCGAAATTCGACAATCTGTACGGTTGCCGCGAATCGCTGCTGGATGGAATCAAGCGCGCCACCAGCGTGATGGTGGCGGGCAAGATTGCGGTCGTCGCGGGCTACGGCGACGTGGGCAAGGGCTGCGCACAGTCTTTGCGCGGGCAAGGCGCTCGCGTCCTGATCACCGAAGTCGATCCGATCAATGCGCTGCAGGCCTGCATGGAAGGCTACCAGGTCGTCACGATGGACGAGGCCGCCCCTCAGGGTGACATCTTCGTCACGACGACGGGATGCTGCGACATCATCACGCGCGCGCATATGGACGTGATGAAGGACAACGCTATCGTCTGCAATATCGGCCACTTCGATATTGAAATCGACATGGCGAGTTTGAATGGCGACAAGAAGCTGAAAAAAGTGGAAGTGAAGCCGCAGGTCGATCAGTGGATCTGGCCGAACGGAAAGAAGCTGATTGTTCTGGCCGAAGGCCGCCTGGTGAATCTGGGCTGCGCGAGCGGACACCCGAGCTTCGTCATGAGCGCGAGCTTCACCAATCAGGTCATGGCGCAGATCGAACTCTGGCAGACGCGCAACGAAAAGAAGTACTCGAACAACGTCTACATCCTGCCGAAGAAGCTCGACGAAAAGGTGGCCCTGCTGCATCTCGGCAAGCTCGGCGCCAAGCTGACCAAGCTGACGAAGAAGCAGGCGGACTACCTCGGCATAGATGTCGAAGGACCGTTCAAGCCGGAGCACTACCGGTACTAAGAGCCTCTGGATCAGGGGTCAGGTTTAGGGGCGAGCGGTCACAGAAAGTGTGGCCGCTCGCCGTTTAAGAGACGAGCCTTGCGGCCTTCCGCACGGAAGGGCCTCGGCGCGATGCGACAATTTAGAGCGCTCAGGCGATGAGCGAAGAATCACTTATACGGCGGCCAGTTTTCTATAGTGCCCGTAAACTTTGCGGCACACGTCGCACATCTCGCCGAGCGTCACGTTGACGCGGGCACAATCGACGAGCGCGGCCATGACGTTTGTACTGGCTGCCAGCTCTGCCGCGGGAAGAGGGACGTGTGCGCACGCTTCTTCCAAAGTCCGTAACGCCGCTTCGACTCTCAGCGCATCGCGTGTCGCACGTGTCTTGGCGAGACCCGCCTTTTGATTCTCTTCCAGTTGCGGATCGATGTAAAGAATGTGCTGATCGTCAGCGATTCCCGTCGATTCGAACGCGTTGACACCGACGACAAGCCGACGGTTAGTCTGCAGATCCTGTTGATAGGCGAAACTGGCCTTGGCGATCTCTCGCCGAAAAAAACCGGAATCAATCGCCGCGATCATTCCACCGAGTTCTTCAATGCGTTGGAAGTACTGGTAACACTCCGCTTCGAGGCGATCGGTCAGCGCCTCCAGATAATAGCTGCCGCCGAGCGGATCGATGACGTGCGGAACGCCGGATTCATGCGCGATGATCTGCTGCGTGCGTAAGGCGATCTGGACCGCTTTTTCTGTCGGGAGTGCAAGCGCCTCGTCGAAGCTGTTGGTGTGAAGGCTTTGCGTGCCGCCGAGGACGGCTGCGAGCGCTTCGATGGCGGTGCGGACAATATTGTTCTCCGGCTGCTGCGCGGTCAGTGAAACTCCGGCCGTCTGCGCGTGCGTGCGCAGCAGCATCGATCGCACACTTTTTGCGCCTCGCTTTTTCATTTCGCGCGCCCAGATACGGCGTGCGGCCCGGAACTTCGCGATCTCTTCGAAGAATTCAATGTGGACATCAAAAAAGAAGGAAAGCCGGCCGGCGAAGTCGTCGAGATCGAGACCGGCGCGAACGCCCTCATCCACGTAGAACAGTCCGTCGGCCAGCGTGAACGCCAATTCCTGCGCGGCGGTGCTGCCGGCTTCTCGTATGTGGTATCCGCTGATGGAAATCGTGTTCCATTGCGGCACGTTCAACGCGGCGTATTTGAAAATATCCGTGATGATGCGCAACGAGGGTTCGGGACCGACGAGCCATGAGTTCTGTGCGTGGTATTCTTTCAGTATGTCGTTTTGAATCGTGCCGCGCAGCGCGCTGAGCGGCACACCCTGGCGTTCAGCCGCCGCCAGATAAAACGCGAAGAGCATCGCGGCCGGACCATTGATGGTCATCGACGTCGAGACTTTGTCCATGGGAATGCCGGAAAAAAGACGTTCCATGTCATCGGTGCTGGAGATCGCGACGCCGCAACGCCCGACCTCGCCGCGGCTGCGCGCGTGGTCGCTGTCGTAGCCCATCAACGTGGGAAAATCGAAAGCGACGCTAAGGCCGGTCTGGCCGTGACCGAGAAGATACTTGAAGCGATGATTGGTTTCTTCGGCGGTGCCGAAACCGGCGAACTGGCGCATGGTCCACGGGCGGCCGCGGTACATCGTGGCGTGAATGCCGCGCGTGTAGGGAAATTCGCCGGGAAGGCCGAGATCGCGCGCATAATCCTGATGCGCTAAATCGTCAGGAAGGTAAACGGTCTGGTTGGCCGCGCCGGAAAGCGTGGTGTAGTTCGCGGCGTCTTGCGGCTGGCCGGACTGTGGATTTTTCGCCATGCGCCGGGCCTCGATTCTGAAGCCCAGAGTACTCTGAAGGAGCAGGCAAATCACGTTGAAAATTGCGGGTGTAGCACGAAGAATAAAAAAAGTGCTACGGGTTATTCTTCCACCGGCATACGTTTTCGTTCAGCCGGCTTCTTAGGCGGCTCTTTGTCGTCGGAATTCTTCAAGCCCGGAACGCCTTTGCTCATGACCGGCTCTTTGTCTTTGTCTTTGCCTTCACGCCGCGCGGCGAGTTTCGCGCGTTCCTCGGCAAACTCTGCCTTTTTCTTCTCGTACTGCAGAATGCTATGCGCAGAGGCCATCACTGCATCGGGGCGGATTTCGATGCTCTGGGCGCTGCGATCGTATTTCAGAACGTTCTTAAAATCGCTGCTGATAAAATAAAGAGAGGCGCTGCGTGAAGCCGATTCCCGCATCGCGGCCGGCCAGCCTTTGACGTCCGTGCCATCCGAGCGGATCTTCAGGCAGGTAAAGTGCGTCAGAACATCCTTCAGTTCAAAATTTGCGAGGCACTGAGCGCCCTCGATCAATTTCGCTCGGGTGTTTATCTTTTGGTTGGGATCGAAGAAATAGACGCACAACGGTTTATCGGACGCCAGAGCGGTCTCGTAATCACGCGCATACCAACCTTTCAAACTGTCGGCTTTGCCGCCGTCACCTGGGTACGCTTCAGCTGCGGCGGCGCCGAGGTTCATCACGAATGCAATAGACAGCAGGGCAGACCACGCACGCGTTCGCATAATAATCCTCCTAATCTGCAAAGAGACATGTCGCAGGGCGGAGGGGCGTGAGTGTATTTCTTAAAAAAATGCACCTGTGCGAAACATTTTTTCTAATATTCAACGTTTTACTTTGAGCTCACTGAGTGGCGGCAACGGCCTGCGGCAGGTCGGCCAGATTGGCCACCTCGTATTTGGCCGCGGTACACGTCAGGTTGATCTCACTGTTCGGATCAAAAATGTGGATCTTGCTAGCGTTGAATGCGACTTCCATGCGGTGGCCGGTTGAAACCGGCAGATGCGCTTCGAGCTTCCCGATGAAAGTATTTTTTTCACTCGAAAAGTAGACGACTTTCTGATCCCCGAGCGCTTCGATCACGTCCACCTTGGCGCTGACGAACGTCGCGTTTTTCCAATCGTGCGCCGATTCACGGTCGCAGATCATCTCGGGCCGGATGCCCATTTTGACGGACTTATCGACAAAGTTCTCAACTCGCTTAGCGAGTTCCGCCACGATCGGCACCGTAATGCCGCCGCCGTCAGTGAATGAAAGTCCGCCGCCGGCGGCGCGAACAATGATACCATTAAAAAAGTTCATTGGCGGCGAACCGATGAATCCAGCCACGTATTTGTTGATGGGCTGGTTATAAAGCGTGAGCGGATCGGCAACCTGTTGAATCTCACCCTTGTCCATGATGACGATGCGGTCGGCGAGCGTCATCGCCTCGATCTGGTCGTGCGTGACGTAGATCATTGTTGTCGCCAGGCTTTGATGCAGTTTGTTCAGCTCCACGCGCATATCGACGCGCAATTTGGCGTCAAGATTCGAAAGCGGTTCATCGAAGAGGAACGCCGCCGGCTTGCGTACGATGGCCCGGCCTACCGCGACGCGCTGTCTCTGCCCGCCCGAGAGCGCTTTCGGTTTGCGTTCGAGCAGATCGGTAATGCTGAGGATGCGCGCGGCATCGCGGACACGCCTATCGATTTCTTCACTCGGAAAGCGGCGCAATTTCAGTCCGAAAGCCATGTTTTCAAAAACGGTCATGTGCGGATAGAGGGCGTAATTCTGGAAGACCATGGCGATGTCGCGGTCTTTAGGCGGGACTTCGTTGACGATCCGTTCGCCGATGCTGATGGTGCCGCTGCTGATTTCCTCAAGCCCGGCGATCATTCGCAACGTCGTGGATTTGCCACAGCCTGAAGGACCCACGAGGACGACGAATTCGCGATCCGCGATTTCGAGATTGGCGTCGATGACAGCCTTGAAACCTCCGGGGTACATCTTGCAGACGTTCTTCAGGATAACATTGGCCATCACTAAATCTCCACAGAGTCTTATAGACGGCGTATGAAACGTGATTTCGGTGATCCTGTCAACAGCAGCGATTCATGGACTCCCGCCGCACCTGGCAAAAGTGCCGCGCGTTCGCGACTTTCCTGATACCTAAAATGGACAGTGCGGTGCAATGCGCTATCTTAATTCGCGCATGACCAAAGCACACCCCCACGAACCGAAGTATGAAGAAATAGACACCGAGGTCCGTTACGGCGAGACCGATCAAATGGGTTATGCTCATCATTCCACGGCGGTGCTGTGGTTTGAAATGGGCCGTGTCGCCTGGCTTCGCCATCATGGACTCTCCTATAAGGAGCTTGAGGCGGCGGGCGTGCTGCTTCCGGTGACCGAGATGACCTTGAAATACCATGCGCCTGGGCGCTTCGAGGATTCACTGGCGATCCAGACGCGTTTAGTGGAACTGGGAAAGACGCGCGTCACCTTTGAGAATCGAGTGCTGCGTATCAATGCGGCTGGCGAACTCAGGACGCTGCTCGTCAGCGGCCATGTGGAACTGGCTTGCCTGGACCGCGAAGGTAAAATTCGCCGCGTGCCGCCGTCGTTTCACGACATCTGGCACAAGGTCCAGCACCATGCCTGAACCTCGCGGCGGCGCTGGCGAACCTCCGTCGTCGTCACTGCTGCCCCCCGTGTTGCGCTGGTCCGGTCCGCTGCTGGCCGCGGGATACGGTCTCGGTGCCCGCGTTCACCGCGCACTCAGCACGCCTCAATTCGCGCCGCTGCCTACGCTCTGCATTGGAAACATCACCGTGGGCGGGACCGGGAAAACACCGGCGACAAAATATTTCGCGCGGCGCCTGGCTGAACGCGGACGCACTCCGGCTGTGTTGATGCGCGGTTACAAAGGGCAGGGGAACGATGAAGCCGTTGAAGTCACGGCTGCTTTGCAGGATCTGAAAATTCCCGTGCTGCTCGGCGGAGACCGCCTCGCCAGTGCGCGCGCCGCCAAAGCGCGGGGCCGCGATGTTGTTCTGCTCGACGATGGCTTTCAACACTGGCGCCTGGCGCGTGATCTTGACATCGTGCTGATCGACGCCACGAATTCATTTGGCGGCGGGCGCCTCGCACCGTGGGGCCGGCTGCGAGAAACGCCAAAGGCGCTTGCGCGTGCAGGCGTCGTGATTGTCACGCGTTCGGATTTAATCTCCGCGGATGCACTGGCGGCGCTGAATGAAGAAATCACGAAGCTGGCGCCACAAGCGGCCCTTGCCAGAGCACGCCATCGACCAGCCCGGCTTTTAACATTGGACAACGCGCGCATCCTGCCGATCGAAAATTTGCGAGATCAAGCCGTAGTCGCGCTTTGTGGTATCGGGAATCCATCTGCTTTTTGCAAGACGCTCGAAAAATTGGGTGCGGACGTGAAAGGCGTAGTCGCCTTTTCCGATCATCATGATTATCGGCCTGAGAATTTGAATGACCTGATCCTTAAACACACCCAGAATAATCAGGTGATTGTGACGACTGAAAAGGATGCCGCAAAACTTATAAAAAATGTGTCGTCAGCTAAGGTCTGGGTGCTCGAAGTTCAGTTCGAGATTCTCGAAGGCGAAGCGGCCGTCTGGAATAAAGTGGATGAAGCATTAAGGTCTGCTGCTTTGCGCAATGCCTAACTCTAAGCCGGCCGTCCCCATTCCAGCACGTCTTTAACCATTTTCTCCGCCACGTCGGTGACCACTTTGGCTTTGCCCATTTTTTCAGCGACGATGAAGCGCAGCTTGCCGCTCGCCACTTTTTTGTCTTTGAACAGGATCGGATAAAGCGCCGCTGTGTCGGGGTCGCTGGCGCGCAGCTTCGTGGGCAACCCGGCGGCGGCGATCAGTGCGATCAGGCGGTCGCGTTCGGCGCGCGAAAGCAATTGCATCTGCACCGACAGTTCAGCGGCCATGGCCATGCCGATGGCCACCGCTTCACCGTGAAGGTAGCCCTGGTAATTGGTGGCGGCTTCGATGGCGTGTGCGAAGGTGTGTCCGAAGTTCAGCAGTGCACGCGGTCCTCCAGCCAATTCATATTCGTCCTCGCTGACGATCCGCGCCTTGATCGAGGCCGACCGCTCGATGATGTGCGCCAAGGCATCGGCGTCTTTGGCGAGCAATGGCTGAATGTTTTTTTCCACAAAATCGAATAGCGCGACATCGTCGATCACGCCATATTTAATGACTTCCGCCAGTCCCGCTTTCAGTTCACGGTCGGGCAGAGTAACCAGCGAACTTGGATCGATCAGTACGATTTTGGGCTGATGAAAGGCGCCGATGGCATTCTTAGCTCGCGGATGGTCCACGCCGGTCTTGCCTCCGATGGCTGCGTCAACCATGGCGAGCAACGTCGTGGGGATCTGAACAAAGGAGATCCCACGGTAAAAAGTCGCGGCGGCAAATCCGGTCAGGTCGCCGATCACTCCACCGCCCAGCGCGATCAGACAACTGTCACGGTCCAGCGCGGCGTCGAGGCAGCGGTCGTAAACGAACTCGGTAACCTTCAACGCCTTCGTCACTTCGCCCGGAGGCAACTCGGCGAGCGATCCATCGAAGCCAGCAGCTTGCAGGCTTTTTGCAAGTCGCGGACCGTACTTGGGTCCGGTGTTGCGATCCGTGACGACCAGGCAGCGACGCCCCTTTATGGTTTCCGAGATCAGCTTGCCTGCCTCAGCAATGATGTTGTTTTCGATGACAATATCGTAACTGCGCTCATTGAGTGAAACGTGAACTTTTCGCATCGTCGTCTTGTTCGCCTGCGCTGAAAAAAAGAAAAACGGGCGGAACAATCCGCCCGTCAATACTGTGCCGAAAAAAGGCCGGCAATCAAGAGATGTTCTCAAGTGTCTTGTTGAATAAATTGTGGAATGAATCCTTGGGTCTTGCGATGTTCGTTGTTAGATGCTCCGTCGCACGCGCCTGGAACATAACAAAATACCCGGCGCCTTAGTTCCATAATTTACTCAACAAGACACTTAAGGCGGCAAGATCGGCGTGCTGTAAATATTGTCTTTGTGATCAGGTTCCCCATCGCTGTTGAGGTCGGCCGCCGTATCTATAATGAATCCTGAATTGATGTCGATCGAGCCGCCCCATTTCTGGTCCAGTCCTGCATCGATAGCCAGGCAGCGCCGCCGGCCTCTATCCACAGGGTCTTCCATCAGAATGTACTCGTACAAACCACCCAAGGGAGAGATCAACTGCTTCTTGCCGTTGCCTGGATCCTTCAGACGGCCTTCGCCCAGATTCTCCAGGTAAGGACCGTAATGCATGTCGCCCCACGTGTGCTTGCGGGCCAGATAAAAGGCCAGATTTTCCGAGCCACCCTGCGGACCCGCGGCTGGATTGCCGTACGTGGCAAGGGGCTCGTCATGCGGCGGATAAAAACGGAAATCGTCGCGGTATTTGCTGAGCGCCATAGTGATGGCTTGCATGGCCACCGTGGCTGCGTTCTGACGCGCTCTTCGGCGCGCGGCGGCGAGCACCGGCAATAGAATTCCGACGAGGATCCCGATAATCGCGATCACCACGATCAACTCGAGCATGGTGAATCCCTGCGGTTTTCGGCGCTGGATCAGAGGAAGATTCAACATGTTGCGTCTCCTGGAATTGCGCGCTTACAATCCGCGGTAAACAGGGAATGTCATCGTGGTATTTTGCAGCATATCCGGATTTCCCACTTCCGCACCAAACTCAATGGTGAGCACCACGGCCGACGGCAGTTCGCGCGGGTTGAGCTCCGTGACCGGACCGACGGGAATGGGTTTGACCGTGCCGTTTGGCCCGACTGGCATGCCGGGCGGCGCGTCAATGATATCGAAGACGCAGCGCCGCACGTTGGTCACCATAATGTCCGCACGCGTGCGAGCGATCCAGCTGCTGGTTTCGTTATCGCCAAGCAAAGCCAGCGGGTTGGGCAGCCACTTCTGCGTGGGAATGTCGTACATGTAGGGGCCGGTATTGTCGCGCCAGCGCACCAGTATGCCGTTGTTCGGGTTGGCGCCGTCGGGAATGTACTCGTATTTTACATCAACGCTGACCGGGCGGCCGTTCTCCTGAGTCGCCGTGGAAAACACAAGCCACGTGCCGGGATTGTCGATATCGTAGGTCCGCTTATCGAGAAAGGTTGTGCCGGGCGTCTGGAAGCGCTGAACGGGCAAAATGGCCCCGATTTCCTGGCGCATGCGGATGTTCAGCGAGCGCAAACGTTCGGTGAGCGCCACACGGCTATTGGCATCGCGCGTTGCAGCTGTCGAGATCTGAAATACAAAGGCCAGGACTGACAACAAGACGACTGAAACCGAAATGGCAACGAGCAGTTCGATCAGGGTAAATCCGCGCGCTGTCTTGCGTCTATCATTCGTCACCATGTCTCAACGCTCCTTCTGACTAAGCTCTGTACCCATGCCTGGCCCACATTCGTTGTCTTGCGAAATCAGTATCCCGCAGTGACGTAGGTCGTATAGACGCAGACAGGATCTTTTCCGTCCTTCCAGTTTCGGTAGATCGCAATTGAAATCTGATACAAACCGGTCGGAAGCATCGGTTCCCCCGGTGCTTTCTTGTCACCGTCCTTGGCCGGATTCATCGGGTCGTCTTTATCCATCGGAAACTTGCTGACCCGGCACTGCCACCACAGATCACGCCCGGCGTCGATCAGCTCCGGCGTATCGGTGTTGCTGTTGTTGTGAATCCAGTTGTTATCCGGCTGCGGGAGAGTGTTGACCGTCGGGTCTTTGATGCGCAGCAGGTACGTGCGCTTGCCATTGACATCCGTTTCCGCAACCACTTTCGTATAGAGCGACTGCGCTTCCATCGCGGCACTGGTCATGTTTCCAGACCACGCGGCAGCCGAAAGGCCTGTCGTAAAGAGTGCCAGGATGCCGACGATGCCCAAGCCGAGCATACCGACGGCGAAGAGCACTTCAATCAAGCTGAAGCCGCTTGCGCGGCCGCGTCTGGCGCGAAGAGATGTTGTTATCATTTTGCCACCGCATCCTCTATCCGGTGCTCAAGCCGAGCACGCCCTGAATTCTGGTCGATCGACACGTAGCGCCGATCGTTGGTTGTAATATCCGTAATGCGAATTACGTAACGTTCCGACGAGGTGCCGTCGGGGCGGAACATGATCGGGAAGTTAAACGCGCTATCCACGGGCGCAATCTCCCAATCGGCCGCGGTCACCGGATTGGGCACGCCGATCTTCGCGCTCATCGCGTCCACGCGCAAACCTTCTGGAATGTTGCGGATCGGCCGCACATCAAAGAGCACGTCGTCAACCCGGCCATTGCAGTTTTCGACAGAAAACCCGCCGGTGCCGTTGCCCAGCGGCGCGTTATCCTGCATCGGGCCGACCGTCCAGGCCCACGGTTCGAGCTGTCCGTCTGCCCACACTTTGCCAGCCACGATTGCTTTGGGCGGCCGGGCGGGATCGGGGTCGCTGATGCGTTTGACCGACAAGCTGACCCGGTACCAGACACCCGCAACCAGCGCGGTGGTCGCCGCCGGAGCTCCCGAATCGACCTGTACGGTATCGGTCGCGCCGAGTGTATTTCCGGGAATTGCCGATAGCGTGCCGCCTCCACGACTCAGAGTAATCTGGCTTAACGTGTTTCGCCCCGGCGCCGTCGTGGGGTCGGCCGGCCGAATCAGCAGATTCAATGCATACGCATTGGTCACAGAAGCGCCACCATCCACAATCGCCGCCAGAACGCTAAGCTTTCTCTCCGCCATGCCAGGGGCCGGCAGAATTTTGACGCGGGCCTGCACATTCAATTCGAAGTCCTGCTGTGATACGGTGTCAACGCGTCCGCCCACGTTCCAGTAAGACCCCGGTCCCAGCATCGAGAGGCAGCGCGTGCCATCCGCTTCCACATAGGGCTTCGTGGTTGAGGAAGTCACCCAATTCTGGGTTGCCGGACCCGTTACGGGCGGTATGCCCGAAGGGGGCAATACAGGATAGCTTTCGAAGTTCTCATTAAAGAAGGGGCCCACGACCGTCAGGCGGTTGAGGCGCCCATCGTTATCGATGCGCGTCAAATCCACTTTAGTCGAACGGCGAATCGTGATGGCTGCTGTGCGCGCTTCGTCCGCCGCGGCAACAATCAAGCCCACCGCGCGCGACATACGGGAACTGCGCAGCATGGATGCCACCGAGACCAGCGCGATCGTCACCATCAGCACGATAATACCCATGACGACCAACAGTTCGATCAGCGTGAATCCCGCCGGGCTCCGGCGTCTGCTGTAATGTCGTCGCAACGTATTCATTGTTAAACTCCTGCCGCCACGCGGCGTTCACATCCGGTGAGCCGGGGAACTACTTCTGCGGATCCCAATTATTGATATCGTCCAATACTTCGCCCGCGAATTGGACCGAACCGGCATTCATATGATCCCGTTTCGTTACCGTAAGTGTGCCGTTCAGCGCCGATTCACCCAGCTCTGAAGCGTCGTAACGCGATCCGCCGACGTAGGACGTGTTGGCTGTGCCGCTGGTAATGGTGGTGCTGTTGGCCAAACCATCGTCGCTGGCCGTCTTCTTATTGGGGCCGCCCGAGTACAGATCGCAGTCACCCCGGTTGTGGATCACACGCCGCGGATCACCCACATAGCCCAGCGGCTTATTCCAGGCGTCAACCACGTAGAACTGTTTGCTGTTCGGAGGGTCTTCGACCAGTTCGCTGTCGTTGAATTTGATGTACGGTCCAAGCGTGCGCCAGTATTCAGTGCCACCCGCGCCGTTAGGACGGAACTGTTGAATTTCAGCTCCCAGGTAGCGCCAGAGAGAATAGGAATCGTACACGACGCCCGTATCGCCGGCCGCGTTAATGGTGCCCATCACTTTGGCCAGGGGCTGGCCGTACGCCGTATCCGGCGGAAAGGTGCGCAAATCGGCGTAGTAGCGCGCCAGTCCAATTCCTATGCGCTCAATCAATTTTTGAGTAGCCCGAATTCTGTTCGTATCGCCCTGCTTCAAGAAGATGCCAACCATGAATGCGAGCATGAACAGCACGATGGAGATGACTACCAGCAATTCGAGCAACGTAAACCCGGAGGCTTTCCTCTGCCTATTCGAGAAGATCGTGCCGCTGTAGTTTAATTGCATTGCCATCTCCTTCGCTGCCTTCGCTGCGACCGCTGCGTTTGCCAAGCCCCTACCAAGCCCTTACCAGGACGTAATGTTGTCGTCGTTTTCCGGATATCCTGGCGAGCCATTGGGCCCCGTCCAACTTAAAGAACCTTCCGTCTCGAGACCGTCCGCTCCATTGCTCCAGACCTTTACTTCAACGACGCGGCGCACAGAGTCCGCGGCGGCTCCGGGCGGGTAGGGTTCGCCCATGACCGTCACATCGCCTGTCACTGGGTTGATGGTCGAATGCACGGAGTCCAGTTTGTAAGGCTTGCCCCACGGATCATTGTACACCGTCTGATTTACGGCAATGCTTTTAAGGTACGTCAGTTTGAGCTGCAAAAAGGGCCCGTACACCGCGCCCGTGTTCTTATCCGTGATTTTACGGCCGAGGTAATTATAGATCGCGTACGGATCGCTGACGACCTCGGGATTGTTGCCAGAACTGAACGCATCCGTATCCGGCGGGTAAGCGTGCAGCGCGTCGTAATAAGAATCGGCCGCCGCCTTGATCAACTTGACTTCCGCTTGTGTAAAGACAATCAAGCGCTGCCGCCGCGCCGATACCAAAGCCGGAAGAACCAGACCCATCAGGACGAGGATGATGCCGATGACGACTAGCAATTCAATCAGAGTGAATCCTGAAGTTCGCCAGTTATTTCGAGTCGATCTCATCATAAACACACCTTTAGCGCCAGATTGAACGGTGTTCACTATCTTCTAGTCCAGTTCGTGACGTCGTTGGGCTGCTTCAAGCTCAAGTCCGGCGGGTCTTGGTCTTCGACCTTGTCTTTACCGCAGGAGAGCAGATCGAACGAATTGGGGTTCTTGAATGTGCCATCGGGCACCCACAAGACACCTCCTTTTCTCTTCTCTTGGGTATAGTAAAGTGAGTTTCTGTACACGATTTCTTTATTCCAGGAATCGACGATCAGCGTATCCGCACCACTTTTGCGCAGATTCTCAACTGGCGGGCTGATCAACGGATCCATGCGCTGAGTGCGTACATTCGGCGATACACCAGTCACTTTAACGATGCCTCTGCCGTCTTGCCCGCAGAGGTATTTGTAGAGGCTGCCGGCTTCGGCAGGATCGCCTGCTCCACTCACCGTGCTGGGTGGGTACTCATCGAATTCAGTGAAGTAGCGTTCCAAGCCCGCCACGATCCCGTCAACCAGCGTGCGGGTAGCCTTTTCCTTCGCCTTCTCGCGCACCGCTCCCAGTGTGGGCACCAGTAATCCCACGAGAATCGCGATGATCGCCATCACGATCAGCATTTCGATCAAGGTGAAACCTGCATACAGTCGAGTTTGCCGCTGGCTCACGAAATTACCCCTTTCATACCGCTTCTGCCTTCACGTAAATGGTAGAAGGCACCTGTGATTAACAGACAAAAAAAACGCGGGTTTTGTGATACTTAAAAGGAGTCTTAGCTGAAGGACTATTTAGAGCCCGGTGCCACTGACGTAACTGCTTCTATAACATAACGTTGCAATTTACTATCCCAGTTGCCTTTGGCCTGGTGGGCTGTCCACCAGGCATGGGCCAAGTCTGGATTTGACCAGCGAATGCCCAGACCTTGTTTGGCCGAAGGACGCAATTTTTCCTCGCGTGTTTGAATTCGGTGTGAGGGTCCCTCCGTGGAATCTTTCAATCCCGCCGGCAGGTCATGCCATTTCGCCTGATTGGCCAACGTGTCATTGATAAAAATTAAATCCGCCAAAGCACGTTGTGCCGTGCGGCGAACGTCAATGGCCGTCTCTTTCGCCGGATCCAATGAGGCTGCCAGGGTAGCGATATCCTGGGCTTGCAATGTATTGCTGACAGCCAGAAAGAAACTGGAGTAGAGCGCGACGAGTTTGGCGCTTTTGCTGTTGAGCGAAAGAGCCTGCCGAAAAATGGTTCGCGCCAACTCCGGATCCTGTTCGCACAGCGATAAGTACTTGGTGATCGTCTCCTGCCGGGAGGTGATTCGCACAATGCCAAAAGAATCGGTGATCCCATTGACTTCAGCCAGTGTCTCCGCATCGCATTTGTCCATGGCCTCATAAAGCGTGGATTGCAATCGCGACTTGCGCGTGAAGCCGACCAGACAACCCGCCAAGATGACCACTCCAAAAGCAATCAGCAGGGGTGCCGGCAACAGGCGTTTGGATGCCTCCGGCTGCGGCACGGCAGGAGCGCTGGCGACATCGTCAGAACGAGGCTTGATCTTGGACATGAAAGAAAGGCAACTCCCTGTCTCGTTAAACTCTGACGCGTGAATGTCGATGGATCATTCGCAAAGGGCGAAATTTACCACATCATCCAGCGTAACAAAAACACAAAATTCCAGCAACTCCCGCGCGCGGCAGGAGTCCAAAGCTCAGCCCAAAAGCCTGTGCTCTCTTGCGGCGCCAAGGAGAACGTTATGCGCAATCATTATAAACTCTATCAGATCGAAGAGTAAAAAGTGTACCGCAGTCTTCCAGCCTGCCCGCGTTTGTCGGGCAGGCTTAAACCGTCGCAGGCTTATTTTACGTCGCGCAGGCTTCTAGCCTGCGTGTTCTTTTCAACTAGATTTAATCCCAAACTTTGACCCCAGAAGTAGACGGGGCTCTCAGCCCCGTCAGGCCGTTGGGAAAAATTCTGATCCTGGTGTTTTGATAACTAGTCTTTATCGCAGCCTAGAAACCGGCGCGACGCGGATCATAATTCGTCCGCACATACTCCCGCGCACTCGACTCATCCGTCAGCTCTCCCTCAAGCTGCCTGTCTTCCAGTTCCGATAAAATCTTTTTGAACTCCGGCCCCGGCGAAAATCCCAATGCGATCAGATCCGCGCCCGTGAGCAAGGGTGGGGGGCGCAACGTGGCGGGGCTCTGCTTGCCTAGTTCCGCGCTGCAGAATTCATGCAATGACAGGTCTCCGTGCGACGCCGAACAATCCAGTTTATGCAGCGCCAAATGTTCCTCAAAATGCGGCTGGCGCAGAAACCGCTTCAGCGTTGCCGGCCGCATGCGTGCGGTATCCTTAAAGGCCATGTGCTGCCGGACAAGACTGCAAACGCGCTCAATTTCCTCATTGGAATAGCGCAGCCGCTTGAGGATCTGTTCGCTCATGTCGGCCCCCACGCGCTCGTGTTCGTTGAATCGGATGCGGTCGGAAATTTCGAACGTGGGCGGCTTGCCGACGTCATGAAGCAGCGCGCCCAGCGCCAGTGTCAGCGGCGCGTTTTCAAGTTGCCCCAGCAGCATCAGGGTGTGCGTCCACACATCGCCTTCGGGATGGAACTGCGGCGGTTGCCGCACGCCTTCCATGATGTCGATTTCGGGAAGAATGTGTTTGAGCAGACGCGACTGTTTCAGCAGTTCAAAGGCCCTGCGCGGATGGGGCCCGGTCAGCATCAGGCTCAACTCGTCGCGAATGCGTTCGGCTGAAATCGTCGTGATTTTCTCGGCATGATCTTTTATGGCGCCGAGCGTCGCGCCGTCGATCTCGAAATCCAGGCGCGACGCAAAGCGGATCGCGCGCAACATGCGCAGGTGGTCCTCAAAAAAGCGCCGTTTGGGATCGCCGATCGCGCGAATCATCTTGCGTTCCAGATCCCGCCGTCCTTCAACGTAATCGAGCACCTCGTCTTTCAGGGGATCGAACAGCAAGCCATTGACGGTCAGGTCGCGCCGCTTCACATCTTCGACTTCGCTAGTGAAGCACACATGATCGGGATGCCGGCCATCGGAGTAGGTGGTCTCGCCCCGAAAGGTGGCGACCTCAACCTGCAGCGGGTTTTCGCCGGGACCCAGCACGCGCACGACTCCGAACGCGACGCCCACGGGAACGTTTCGCGGAAAAAGCGCCATAACCTGTTCGGGGGTAGCGGCCGTCGCTACGTCGTAATCCTTGGGCTGGACGCCGCGCAGCATGTCGCGCACGCAACCGCCGGCAAACACAGCGCGGTAGCCGCCCTCACTCAGGCGGCGCACGATGAATACCGCAAACTCTTTCAGGTCGGGCTGGCTCATGGGGATCGCTAACGTCGCTCCAGTAATCTGGTCCTATAATACCATCGGCGATTTCACCCCGCGCGACAGGTGGCTTAAAAATAGTCTTTTTTTTGATGACTGACGCCGTCGCGTCTGGTTAAACTTATCTATTGGCATATTTCAGGAAACTTAAGTGAACCGATCAGACCACTCAAACGTAAACGTAGAAGAGAGCAGGAACCGGAGGGGTGCCGTGACAGCTGCCGCTGCATCTATACCCGCGCCGGGCTTTATCACAAGCCGCAGCGTCGTCCGTCCGGCAAAAGGGGTTGAAAAACCAGAGTTGGCTGATGAGGCCTTGTTTGAAAAATCATTGGGCGGCGACCGCGAGGCACTAGGCCAGTTGATCTCACGCTACGAGAAGTCGCTCTTCGGGCTGCTGGTGAAAATGAGCAATGGCGATAGGCATCGCGCGGACGATTTCTTCCAGGAAACGTTCTTGCACGCCATGCGCGCGGCGGGAACGTTCAACCAGAAAATGAATTTTAAGCCGTGGATCACGGCGATTGCCGTTAATTTGATCCGCGACGACGCGCGCAAGCGGAAAGTGCGCGGCGAAGTGACTCTGGACCGTTCGTCGTCTGACGATGATGCGCCGCGAGTGGCGGAGCCCGTCTCGGGCGGGGAAAATCCCGGTGAGATCGCCGAACGGCGCGACGAAGAGAATTATTTAAGGCGCGCCTTGCAGAATCTGACGCAACTGGAACGCGAAGTGGTGCTGCTCCATTTTTACAACGGGATGACGCTGGCCGAATCGGCGCTGACGCTGGGTGTGCCGCTGGGCACGGTGAAAAGCAGACTGCACGCCGCACTGACGCGGCTGAATGGATTGCTCGAACACCGGCAGGAAAAGTAGTCGCGTCATGCAACGAAGCGGAAATTCTCTAAGGATGAGGCTCGCATTTCGCCAGTGCAGTAGGAAACGCAAGTGCATGGAGTGTGAATTATGGCTGACCCTGAATTCGATACCTTGGACGACAGCAAGCTGACCGGAATCGGACGGGCCATTTCGCGCATGTCGCTCGAAACACCTCCGCCGGATCTTGTGACCCGCACACTGGCACGCATTTCAGAGCGCTGCCAACCTGTTAAACGCGTCTTCATTCTGCTGCGCCCCATCTACCATCCGCTGGCGCGCCTGGGTGCCGCCGCGGCGATTATTCTAGCCTTGAGTCCGTTGACCGATATCGCCACTGCCGATAAATTGGGTGCAAAGATTGAATCGCGCATAATCGGACGCCAAGTCACCGATCGCATCGAAATGTTCGTGGACGGCCTGCTGGTCCGCCACGGTCCGGCACTTTATACGCAGGACGATTTAGATTCGCTGATCGGCATTCCACGTCCCGTGTTTTCGCCCGTTCGCCCAGCCGCCAAGCGCGGTGAGCGAATCTAGGGATGCTTAAGCATGTATCAAGAGCGGGATGCTCTGCGGCAAATAATTGATCACTTCCTGCAGTACGTCGCCCTTGAGCGTCTTCCACAACGCGCCGCGTTGAGACACGCCCATCAGCACGGCGTCGACGCCGAGTGTCGCGGCATGATCGAGAATCAGCTCGGCCGGCGAATCATGCACGGCGTATAGCGGCACCATCGGCACGCCAGCGGCATCGCACAATTTACGCGCTTCGGCAAAAATTGTCTGCGCTTCCTTGTCGTTGGCGAGTGTCATGCCTTCCGCGCCCACTTTCTTGCCGCGTTCACGGAATGACAAGGCGACCTCGCGCACAAAAAGAACGAAGAGCGCGGCTTTTTTATCTCTGGCGTAACTGACCGCAAACTTAAACAACTTCGGATGTCCTCGCGTGGGAACCAGCAGGCGCGGCATGGAAAGCGGCACCGGCACCGCATGGAGTCCGCTTTCAGTCGGCTGAATTTTGGCCGGCGCCGCGAATTCGCCGGCTGCAGGTTTGGCAACGGGTTTCGGTCGCGAGGCGTACCGGGCCAGCAACCCGCCTCCGAGAATAATGCCAGCAAAGAGAACGGCCTCTGGTTTCTCCCAGGAAATCGTGGCTTCAATGGCCACCACCAGAACGCCCACGCCCAGGAGGGTTCCGCGCTCCCATTTGGTAAATTTCAGTTTGAAGTTTGTGCCGCAAGCCAGCAGGTTGATCATGATCGCGCCCACGACACCGATGGCATAGAGGCCGGCAAGCACTTCCGTATTGCCGCCGACAATCAGCAGGACGGTTGCGGGAATCAAGGTGGCAAAAAGCAGCCCGACCCACGGAACTCCGAACTGATTGAGCCGTGTAAAATGCGACGGCAATTCTTTATCGCGCGCCAGTAGGTACGTCACGCTGACCATGCCTCCGATCGCGGTATTGGCCGCGGACAGCAGCAGCAATCCGAAGAAAATGGACGAGATGGATGCAAACCAGGGCGCGACATAATGCGCCGCCAGAATTTTAACCATGTGATCGCGCATGTCGGCGCGTTCGCCCTCCGGCACGGGTGTCGTTACCGTTCCGGCATCGGTCTGCGTCACATGGACGAGCGTTTCGCCCTGGACTGCGACATCCAGAAGGGAGGGCAGTGCGTTCATGGCATAGGCCATGACCAGATTCAAGATGACCACTTCCGCCAGTACAACAAGGATGGCTTTGCGCGCGTTCTTCGCGACAGGCTCGGCCATTATGCCGGTCATGTTCGCGATCGCTTCAACGCCGGACAAGGCCAGGATCACATTGACGAAATGGCCCCATTGATGGCCCACGCTTTCTTGTGGAGCTTGAATGACCGAATGCCCGGACTTCGCGAAACAGAATATCCCGATGACCAGGAAAAAGGCCGCCGAAATGACGCCGACGACCAGCGCCATCACCCCGACACGGCGCGGACCGACAATGTTCAAGGCTCCCAGCCCGAGAATCGAAATGACGGCAAGTATCCAGGCGACGTTCGAGCTTACGGAAAGCGGCAGCATATAGCGGAAGCCTTCGTAGGCGCTTAGCGCCGCCGTCACCGTGTAGTCCGCGATGAGCAGTAGCGCGCCGATCACCCCCAACGTCACCGAGCGCTGCTTGGCCGCGGAATAAACGCCGCCGCCGTCTGGAAAGTGGGCGCAAATGATGGTGTAAGCAAAACCCACGAGTGACACGAGCGCGCACATTGCCGCTACGTACCAAAACGAGGCGTGGCCGGACATGACGAAGGCCAGACCCAACACGTACAATCGGGAGGTGCCCCAGTCGCCGAAGAGCAATCCCGCGGCGTGATACCAGCGCAATTCTCGCGGTCGTTCAGATATTCCGTGCAAAGCACAAACTCCTGAGTTGCCATCCCCTTGCTCGCTATCAAACCTGGCGACGGGCTCGACAGACGATTCAAAAGTCTTGCATGGATAACAGCAAAGGCTAAAGCATCACCCCTTCACTGCAACTTCATCCCACACACGACGTCGCTAACAAACGGTCCGAAATGGGAAAACAGTCCTGTGCGAAACGGCACGCACATGCAGCCGCGTCGCGCGCATTCTTGCACGTGTGAAGCGTCGTTCACGGCGTGAGGCCGCGAAACCGACATTTCGCCATTGAATGTATGGACTGTAGAGTGCCCGACCTTTTGCCTGGGGGCGTGACGATTGTTGAACGCCCTGAAAAATGCCTACGAGGTTAGCTGACGGGTTAGGGACTTCAGGTACCCTTCCTGCTTTACAACGCAGGATTCACCCCTACGAACCGGTTCCCCCGTTCTGCTCGCGACACGAGCAAGACTTGGCTTGTGACTTGACGAATGAATAACATATTCTGTTAAAAAGTCAATGTGTGCTCCTGTGACCGGAGCTACCATTGACATTAAATACGCGTTGGCAATGGTGGCATTTCCGATGTTTCACAAGGATACGTAACCCATTATGGAAGTTCGAGCCTTCGCAAAAATCAATTGGGATCTTCGCATCCTCGGCAAACGCCCGGATGGCTTTCACGAACTCGACAGCATCATGGTCACTGTGAGCCTGCATGACCGGTTGACCTTTTCGGCTGCGGATGGCATCGTGATGACCTGCAGCGATCCTTTACTGCCCACCGATTCCACGAATCTGGTGGTTAAAGCAGCACTGTTGTTAGCCCAGGCCGCAGGGTCATCGCGGGGCGCGGCTATCCATCTGGAGAAAAATATTCCAGCGGGCGGGGGGATGGGAGGCGGGTCCAGCGACGCGGCGAGCACTCTGTTAGGGTTGAACCGTTACTGGAATTTGAACTGGCCGAGCTCAAAGCTACAGCCACTAGCAGCCGAACTAGGCAGCGATGTGGCCTTCTTTTTATACGGGGGATGGAAACACTGCCGCGGGCGGGGCGAAATTGTTAAGTCAATGGGCGAGTCCTCAACTATCCCCCCCATTCAATTACTACTTGTAGTGCCACCTTTGCATGTATCTACACCGCTTGTATATAAATATTTAAATGCATTACCGTGGGATGGAAAAAATGACGCGCGCAACTTGACAGAATTCATGCGCCAAATTAAGGTGCTGTTAGATAATCAGAATCCAAGCAGAGAGGTTGAACAGGGGTTTCGAAACGACTTGACGGCTGCGGCTCAAAAAGTTGAGCCTGGTCTGGTTCGCATACAGCACTGTTTGGAGGACATGTATCCCGGACGGTGGCTGATGTCCGGCAGTGGAGCGGTTCACTTTGTAGTCCCACGTTCTCTCGACGACGGTACTCAACTAAAGGGAAAGTTGGAGCAGTACGCAGGACCCGGAATACGAGTCATCACCGCGACGACGTTCACACCTTGATATTGACACCTTGGGATACTAATTTCCTGAGTCTCGCATTCCGCGCATTTCGCAGCTAACGGTAGTGGCCGTAGCGCGACTCCTATTATGTATTATTTGCGCAGGACGGCGGAATATAATGGTCGTCACCGAAGTTAAAGTAAAATTAGTACCTAATTCCGATAGCAAATTACTGGCATTTGCCAGTGTCACGTTCGATCGTTGTTTCATTGTTCGAGATATCAAAGTCATACAAGGCAATAAGGCTTTATTTGTTGCCATGCCCAGCCGAAAAATCACCGATCACTGCAAAAAGTGCAGCGCCAAAAATCACCTCCAAGCCATGTATTGCAACCAGTGCGGCACACGGCTTTCTGAGAAGCGAACGCGTCCGGACGGACGTGGCCGAGCCAAATTGCACGCCGACATCGCTCATCCCATCAACGTCAAATGCCGGCAGGATATTCAAGACGCTATTTTGAAAGGGTACACAGAGGAATTCGAGCGCTCCCGCATGCCGGGATACGTGCCGACGACTTACGACGATTTCGATGCCGGCCCGGAAGAATTGGAAGAAGAGCAGGAAGTAGGCGCAGCCACTAACGGAAGAGGTGCGCGGCCCGTCATAGTCGTTCCGGAAACAGGAACTCTCGAGCGCCCGCCCAAGCCGCAGACTCCGGAAGCGGACAGTGGCGGATTTGGGATTCTGGGTTAAGCGCGCCAGGGTTAGTGCCTGTAAAACGCCATGCCCACCTCAAATATGATCAGCAATACGATCATGGCCTCAAGTATGAGCATTTGCCGCCCATTGATTTCCGATAGCACACTCTGATAGAGATCATTCAGCGTCGCCAGTTTCTCTTCCACGGTCTTGTGATAATCGCTGATATGCAACTTGGACGCCAGGCCCATGTAAACGCGGGCGATGTACCAGTCGCCAAAAAACTTGGCGGTGTTGGCAATCTCGTCGGTGACTTTCGCCAGATCCATTCTCACTTCCGAAAGTTCCCGCACCATATCGCGGGCGCGTTTCGTGAAAATCATCGGCCCTTTGGACATGCGTTCGTATTCGTCATAGCCCTTGTCCAGAATGATATCCAGGTAGCGATCGTACTTTCGCAGCGCCAGAAGTTGCAGGTTGGCGACTTCGAAAATGTACAGAATGTCTTCGTACTGCCCATCAGGCTCAATGATGACGCCGGCATCCCAGTCCGCGACGACCAGATCGTCGCGAAAATAATTAGTCCAGTTTCGCAGCGTGTCTTCGATCTCCATCGAACCGAGGCGGTCGTATTGCGCCTCGCCGATGAGCAGTCCCGCGACCTGCGCGCGTTCAGCGCCGAGAGCGTACGCGGCGCCGCCGGGGACCTCTGACAGGCAGTACGCGGTATAACTTTCGGGGTCGACGGGGACGTCAAAAATTTCGTCGAAAGCCGGCTCGATGCGCGGACTGAGTTTTTCCAGAACAAGCGCGAAAATTTTTGAGCGGCGCGATGGCGTACCTTGGCAGGAAACCGGCAGCGCGGCGTATCGCCCGAGTTCGCTGAGTTTCTCGCCATGGGCGGGGACGCGAATCATCAGCGCCAGCGCGCCGACCTCGTAGAGCCGCGCGGAGATGCCGACCGGGGTGCCATCGTCCAATTTCAATTCGAGATTGAGCCCTGATAGATTCAAGGCGAGTGGCGCCGCGAAGCTGACGTATTCGGGCGTGGCGTGCTTGGTCTGGACCGTTCCGGCATCCACCATGTCCGCGAGGAGATCGCGAACTTTCTTCATATCGATGGTGCCGCGCAAATTGAAGATGCGCTGGAAAACTACCTCGCCGGTCATGGACATAATCAATTAAATCCAATTTTCGATGTTCGAAAAACACTCCCTTGGTAGTTTAGCCACGGCGTGGTGGTCTGGCAGCACAAAATCGGTCTTGAGGAAAACGGAACGTGAAAAAGGGAATAACGTATTGGTCGTTCGAGGGCGGGCTTGAAGGGAAGGCCGATATTGAATCCGTACTGAAGCAAGCGAAGGCGGCTGGATTCGACAGTGTCGAACTGGCGATCCCAGGCGGGATTCTGCAGTTCGACAGTTCCGAAGCTCAATGCGCCGACATCGCCAAACTCGCGAAATCCATCGGCATCGAAATCAGTTCCGTGGCGACGGGTGTTTATTGGGGAACGTCGTTAACGGCAAGTGACGCTGGAGTTCGTAAACAGGCCATCGAGTACACTAAGAAGTTGTTGCATATCGCGCGGTGGCTGGGTACCGATGCCATCCTGGTCGTACCTGGCGCAGTCGATGTATTCTTTGATCCCGCATGTGAGCGCATCGGTTACGACGAATGCTACAAGCGCTCTCAACAGAGCCTGCGGGCCTGCCTGAAAACGGCGGAGACGCTGAAAGTCAGCATCTGTCTTGAAAATGTGTGGAATAAATTTTTGCTCTCGCCTTTGGAGTACCGTGACTTCATTGACAGTTTTAATTCGCGCTACGTGAAAAGTTATTTCGATTGCGGCAACGTTAGATTAACTGGATTTCCCGAACACTGGATCGGCTTGCTGGGCAAACGAATCGGCCGCGTTCACTGGAAAGATTTCAAATTTATCTTCTACGGCGGCGGTGAACATGGCGATGCCGCATCGATCGCCGCCGGCTGCCGCAACATTGCCGCGGGCAGCGGCTGGGCGGGGGCATACAGCTTCTGCGACCTCGGTGCCGGAGACGTGAACTGGAAAGCGGTGATGACTTCGCTTAGAAAGGCACGATATAACGCATATGTTACAGCGGAGATGCTGCCATGGCGGCCGGGTTTGCCAGAGCAGGTCAGCAAGGACATGGGAAAAATTCTGACGTATTAGGCGCGAAACAGCACTGCAGCGGCTTGGCTTTGAGGAGCTTCTTGATAATGGCAATTCGTGTGGGTGTGGTCGGCATTGGTTTCATGGGAAAAACGCACATCGGAATCTACGCCAAGAATAAGAAGGCGAAGGTGCACGGGTACTGCGATTTTGATCCGAAACGCGCGGCGGGAAAATGGAACGAAGCATCGGGCAATCTTGGAGGCGGCAATCTCGGCGTCGATCCGGCAACCCTGAAAGCGTACCGCAAACCTGAAGAGATGTTCGCGGATCCCGAGATCGATCTCGTGGACATCTGCCTGCCGACCTACGTTCACGCGGAATACGTCTTGAAGGCGCTGGCGGCCGGAAAGCATGTGCTGTGTGAAAAGCCGCTCACCGTGGATTTGAAAGACGCAGAACGCGTAGCCAAGGCGGTAAAAAAGGCCAAGGGCTTCATGATGCCGGCGCATTGCATGCGCTTCTGGCCCGAATGGGTCTGGCTAAAACAGGCCGTGCAATCCAAGCGCTTCGGCAAGGTTCATTCCGCCGTGTTCCGCCGCTTTGCTTCGACGCCCAAGTGGACATCGAACAACTGGATTTTAAAAGCTGAACTTTCAGGCTCGGCTCTTTTCGATCTGCACATTCATGATACGGATTTCATCCGCTATGTGTTTGGCGAACCCAAGGGTGTCTTCTCTGTTGGCAACGGCGGCAAGGCCACCAAGAACGGCATCGATCACGTGATTACCAGTTTCCTCTTTAAGGATCCGAAACTGATTGTCGTCGCTGAAGGCGGCTGGAACGCCGAACCGACGTACGGATTTACGATGCGCTACACGGTCGTGTTCGATAAGGCAACTGTTGATTTCGATATCAGCCGCGAAGGGAAAGTGCTGATGCTTCATAAGGCCGGCGCCAAGGAACCCGAGGTGGTCAGCGTCGCGAACGCAAACGGATGGGAAGAGGAGATCGATTATTTCCTGGGCTGCATTCAAAAACGTCGCGCGCCAACGGTAACGACTGCCGCGGACGCGGTGGAGTCCATCCGGCTCGTCCACGCCGAACAGAAATCAGCGCGCGAACGAAAGATTGTGAAGTTCTAAAAGAAGGTTTCGGTGGCAGAGTAAAAAAAAACACTTTCAAATGGAGCGAAGAGCCCCATTTTTAATCGGCAAATTTCAAAAATGTAATCTTCAAATCCGAACTGCCGCGTGAGTGGCCGGCCGGGCAGGCGATATCGACCTTCTGAAGCAACGCCTCCGGCTCACGACCGCCGCTACCGGGCTGGGGCGGGGGATTGGTGGTGCCGGGCTTATCGGCAAACAGAAAGCGGTGCTCTTCCGGCTTGTCTTTTCCGACCACAGGCACGAGCATCGTCAGCTCAAGCGCCTTTAGTTTGCGGTCGCCTTTGTTCTTGATCAGAAATGTTCCAGAAATGCGGTCGCCGATCTGGACGGCATTGCAGACGGACAAATTCTTCTCGTACGCCACGATCGCGGGCGCGCTCTGGCGCCGATCAAAATCTGTTATCACGTCCGTTATATTATTGCCTTCGGTGTCAAAGATTTCAGGTGCCGCCGATTTCGGTCTTTTGGGCTTCTCTTCTGTTGTACTGGCCTGCGCGTTTTCATCAGGTTGAATGACGGGCGCGGCGGATTTGGGTTTGGTCGACGCGACGGTAGTGACGCGAACGGTGACTTTCACCCAGACCAGGGCGCTGGAATCGTCGCGCTCGAGGCGGTACATATCTCCGCTCTGTTTGTCGAACTTGAGCCGGTCTTTGCCGTCCTTGAAAATGTCCCAGCGATTTTCGTCGGCCTTCTCATCGTCCGCGCTGGCCGCACGCACATCTACATTCAGGCAAAGCGCGCCTGCAAGCAACACGGACTGTTGCCACCCCCAACGCTTAATTCGCAGGCTCATCTATTCCGTCTCCATGCGGCGACGACAAAAATCGGTCTAAGGACGCCAGTCTACGCACGTTTCATTGAACGATCAATAACCAAATTATTATCGGACAAACGAGCTGTCTCCTGAAATCAAATGCAACGTGGAAGGTAACGAATTTTTAATGGGTGACGACGGCGAGGACAACGCGGCGGATCGTCAGTGAGGTCAATAACAATAAGACCGCGTTATCAGTCAATAATCGCCGCGTGAATACTGAACAGTTTCTGAATATGACTCTTTTCTGATGAGTTCGTTACCAGTGCGAGCATGTGGCGGGCTTCGATGGTATCCAAACTAAGATCGCCAGCGATACGCCATTCCGCTTCGGCCGACCAGTTGTCATTTCCGCTGCGCTGCAGTTGCATAAAAGGGGCGCGGTCTGGTGCCGCGGCTTTCAGCGTGGCCGAGCTGACGTATTCCACACGAGTCGCGTTTAGAGCACGCAACACATCCGTCTGGATGGCCAACCCATACCGCGTAAAAGACCAGCGGCGCAGTCCCCGCCGCCAAGCACGCAATGGAATGGCCTCCGATGGAAGCAGCGCCGTGAGACATACGGCTGGCGCGGCCGTCGGCATCAAGCGGCCGCAAGCGCGGATACGTTTCTCGGCAAGAATTCGGCACAATGACGCAAACGCATCGCGCGGAGTGGATTCCGTTCCGCCGCACAGCCATCGCAAGTAATCGGAATAGGACTCACCGGGGAACGGGCCGTCAGGCTGACGCGTATAATGAGTCAGGTAATTCCAGACGCCGGCGGGTGGAAGCGGATCGGCGGACTCTGGCGGGATACTATTTTCTATCAGAGCGGGGGAGCTTGGATGGAACACCTCCACGGGACATCCGCGCGCACGCAAGAGTTCGGCGAGGCTCGCCATGTTGCCATTTTTCCGAATGTGAATCGCGTAAGCGCGATCGGCGAACGCGGCAATCAAACGATCTCTCTCGGCGGGAATAAGCGGCGTTTCAGGCCAAAGCAGCAACGTATCGCGCGGCCAGAAATGCGGTGTTGGGTCCGCGGGTCTTTCATCGCAAATCAGAATGGCGCGACCCGACATTCTGG
>Ga0163144_10001920_pt1 | contig 48475 bp, 44 predicted proteins | sample OliLak19BULKMAT1_FD_123175 | JGI IMG/M metagenome (GOLD analysis project Ga0163144, IMG submission 123175) | Freshwater microbial mat bacterial communities from Lake Vanda, McMurdo Dry Valleys, Antarctica - Oligotrophic Lake LV.19.BULKMAT1 | ecosystem: Environmental > Aquatic > Freshwater >... | reverse complement strand
GGCCATCAAGAAGGCCATCGAGGCCGCCAAGAAGAACCTGATCCGCGTGCCGCTCAAGGGCACGTCGATCCCGCACCCGGCCCTCGGCCGCTACGGCGCGGGGCGCGTGCTGCTCAAGCCGGCGCCGGACGGCACCGGCATCATCGCCGGCGGCGGCGTGCGCGCCGTGGTCGAGTCTTGCGGCATCCACAACGTGCTGACCAAGTCGCTCGGCACGGCCAATCCGCACAACGTCGTGCGCGCCACGTTCACCGCGCTCTCGATGCTGAAGGATCCGCGCCACGTCGCGCGGCTGCGCGGCAAGAGCCTGGAAGAGATCACCGGCGTGACGTCGTAGAGGGGTTGCTGAGGACACCATGTCGAAGCAGGTAAAGACCGTGAAAGTGACCCTGGTGAAGAGCCCGATCGGGTTCAACCGCACGCAGGGCGAGACCGTGACGGGCATGGGGCTGCGTCGGATCCGTCACACCGTGACGATGGTCGACACGCCCGAAACCCGCGGGATGATCCATAAAGTCCGTCACCTCGTGACGGTCGCCGAGTAGACGATCATGGCAACCAATCTCAGTAATCTGCGCCCCGCCGCCGGCTCGAAGTTCACGCGCAAGCGCGTTGGCCGCGGCCCCGGCTCGGGCAGCGGCAAGACCGCTGGCCGCGGGCACAAGGGCGCGCAGTCGCGCTCTGGCTACAAGCAGCGGCGCGGGTTCGAAGGCGGCCAGATGCCGCTGCACCGGCGCGTGCCGAAGCGCGGCTTCAACAACATCTTCCGCATCGAGTATGCGGTTGTGAACCTCGACTCCATCGAAGAGCGCTTCGAAGCGGGTGCGGTGGTGACCCCGGACGCGCTGCGTGAAGTGGGCCTGGTCAGCGACCGCACCGCCAAGATCAAGGTGCTGGCGCGTGGCGAGGTCAGCAAGGCGTTGACCGTGCACGCGCACAAGTTCAGCGGCAAGGCGGCAGAGAAGATCGCCGCGGCCGGCGGCGCAACCGAGGTTCTGGGGAAGCCGGCGGCCTGACCGGCGCTGGCCCGGGCCTCTGAGACAAGGCGTAGTACATGCTGGACGCGTTCAAGAACCTCTTCGCCATCGCGGATCTGAGGAATCGTGTGCTCTTCACGCTCGCGATGCTGGGCGTCTACCGCGTGGGCAGCCACATTCCGACCCCGGGCGTGAACACGGCGGCGCTGGCGCTGCTCGCCGAGCAGGCGCGCGGCACGATGTTCGGGTTCTACGACATGTTCTCGGGCGGCAACCTGTCGCAGGTCACGATCTTCGCGCTCGGCGTCATGCCCTACATCAGTGCGTCGATCATCCTGCAGCTGCTCACGGTGGTGTGGCCCTACCTCGAACGCCTGTCGAAGGAAGGCGAGCTCGGCCGCCGCAAGATCACCCAGTACACCCGCTATCTCACCGTGGTGCTGGCGATTGCGCAGTCGATGGCCATCGCCATCTACCTCGAGCAGCAGACCAACATCGCCGGCGGCCTGCCGCTCGTCTACGAGCCTGGGTGGGGCTTCCGGCTGATGTGCATCCTGACGCTCACGACCGGCACGATGTTCGTGATGTGGCTGGGCGAGCAGATCACCGAACGTGGCATCGGCAACGGCATGTCACTGCTGATCTTCGCCGGCATCGTCGTCAACTTCCCGCGCGCCGTCACGCTCACGTTCGACCAGTTGCGCACCGGCCAGATCGGTCTCATCCGTCTCTTGTTGCTGGTGGCGCTGATGGTGGCGGTGGTGGCGGCCATCGTGTTCGTGGAACGCGGCCAGCGCCGGATCGTCGTGCAGTACGCCAAGCGCGTCGTCGGCCGCAGGCAGTTCGCGGGCACGAGCACGCACATTCCGCTCAAGGTCAACACCGGCGGCGTCATTCCGGTCATCTTCGCCAGTTCGCTGCTCGCCTTCCCGGGCTCGCTCAAGGGCTTCTTCCCGATCGGCAGTTGGGCCGAGGCGGGGGTGCGTCAGCTCGACTACGGGATGCCGCTCTACAACCTCCTGTTCGTCACGCTGATTCTGTTCTTCGCGTACTTCTACACCGCCATCATCTTCAATCCCGATGACGTGTCGGAGAACATGCGAAAGTACGGCGGCTTCATCCCGGGCATCCGCCCGGGCAAGCGCACCGCGGAGCACATCGATTCGATCCTCACCAAGATCACGCTGGCCGGCGCCGTGTATCTGTGTCTAGTGGCGCTGCTGCCCGAGTTCATGATCACCGGCTTCCGGGTGGCGCCGATTCCCTTCGTCGGAGAATGGCTCGACCGCAACCTGCCGCAGTGGTTCACGCAGGGCCTCGGCGTCAGCTTCTTCTTCGGCGGCACCTCACTGCTCATCGTCGTGGGCGTGGCCATGGACACCGTGAGCCAGATCGAATCGCAGCTCATCATGCGGCACTACGACGGGTTCATGAAGAAAACCCGCATTCGTGGTCGGCGCGACTGAGGCAATGGCGTTGCGTCTGCTGGTACTGGGCCCTCCTGGAGCGGGGAAGGGCACCCAGGCATTGAGAATCGCTCGCGACCACGGGGTGCCCAAGATCTCGACCGGCGACATGCTGCGGGACGCGGTAACCTCGGGGAGCCCGCTGGGCGTCCTGATCAGGGAGACCATGGCCCAAGGGCAACTGGTGAGCGACGATGCGATCGTCGCGCTGGTGAGGGAGCGGCTCCACGACGACGACGCCCAGAAGGGTTTCGTGCTCGATGGCTTTCCGCGCACGGTGGCGCAGGCCAACGCGCTCGACGGGCTCCTCAAGGGCTCGGCACTTGCGGTGGTGGAGATTCAGGTACCCGACGAAGAACTCGTGCGGCGGGTGCGAGGTCGACGGATTTGCGAGCGGTGCGGCACCACGGTGTCGGCGTTCGATGGCGATCCGGCGCTGGCGCAGGAATGCAAGACCTGCGGCGGCCGGCTGGTGCAGCGGTCGGACGACAGCGAGACGGTCGTGCGTGACCGGCTGAAGGTGTACTGGCGCGAGACGCAGCCGGTCATCGGCTTCTACGAAGACCGGCCGACGTTCCGGCGCGTGGACGGCTCGGTGGCACCGGTCGATGTGTATGCGGCGATTGCGGCGGCAGTGGCCTCCGTGAGCGCGGAAAGATGAGACGGATCGGAGATGATTGTCTGTCGATCGACGGCGGAGCTGGAACGGCTGGCGCGTGTCAACGCGCTGGTTGCTCGCGTGCTCGTCGAGCTGGCGGCGATGATCGCTCCGGGCGTTACGACGGCCGAGATGGATGCCGTGGCTGAGCGGAGGCTGCGCGAGGCCGGTGCCGAACCGGCGTTCAAGGGCTACCACGGGTATCCCGCGACGATCTGCGCGTCGGTCAACGAGCAGGTGGTGCACGGCATCCCGTCGGCGCGCAAGCTGGCGACGGGCGACATCATCTCAGTGGACCTCGGCGCGAAGATGGACGGGTTCTACGGCGACAGCGCCGTGACGGTCGCGGTCGGTCCGGTCAGTGCTGAGGCCGCCAGGCTGCTCGACGTCACGAAGCAGTCGCTGCACGAGGCGCTGGCGGTCGTGAAGGCCGGCGCACGGTTGTCGGACATCGGCGCGGCGGTGCAGCGGCACGTGGAGGCCAACGGCTTCTCCGTGGTGCGCGAATTCGTCGGCCATGGGATCGGTGCGACGCTCCACGAGGAGCCGCAGATTCCCAACTACGGCACGCCCGGGCGCGGACCCAGGCTGGCCGAGGGCATGGTGCTCGCGATCGAGCCCATGGTGAACATCGGTCAGGCCGGAGTGAAGGTACTCTCGGATGGCTGGACGGCGGTGACCAAGGACGGTAGCCTGTCGGCGCACTTCGAGCACACGGTGGCGGTGACCGCCGACGGGTGCCGGGTGCTGACGCGGGTGGATGCCGCCGCCAACGCCGCGGCGTAGATGGTGACCGACGAGTCGACGCCGTCGCCCCTCGACGTGGAGGGCACGGTGCGGGAACTGCTCCCGAGCGCGTTGGTCAGAGTAAGTGTGGATGGACGGCACGACATCGTGGCGCACCTGGGCGGATCGCCGTCGAGGAACTACGTCAGGGTGGTGGTTGGCGACCGGGTGAAACTGGCGCTGTCGCCCACGGATCGAACCCGTGGACGCATCGTCGAGAAACTGTAGGGACGAGCGATGAAAGTGCGAGCGTCAGTCAAGAAGATTTGCGACAAGTGCAAGGTAGTGCGTCGCAAGGGTGTCGTGCGGATCATCTGTACGAACGCCAAGCACAAGCAGCGGCAGGGGTAGGACTCAGGACTGGGGGCTGGGGGCTAGGGACTGGGGCGTGTCACGCCGCCAGCGTCAAGGCACCGGCGCCCTCGAGGCGAAAGAGCTATGGCACGCATTTCAGGCATTGACCTTCCGCGCACCAAGCGCGTCGAGATCGGGCTCACCTACATCTTCGGGATCGGGCGGCATCGGGCCGTGAAGATCCTGGAATCCGCCGGCGTGAGCGGCGACATCCGCGTGAAGGACCTGACCGACGACGACGTGCGCAAGATCAGCCGCGCCATCGAAGAGGCAGGCAGCGTCGAAGGCGACCTCCGCAAGGAAGTGTCCCTGAACATCAAACGGCTGATGGAAATCGGCAGCTACCGGGGCATGCGCCACCGTCGTGGACTGCCGGCTCGCGGCCAGCGCACCAAGACCAACGCGCGCACGCGCAAGGGTCCGCGCAAGGGCGCGGTTGCCAAGAAGAAGACGGTGTAGACCATGGCCAAGACCGAAGGCGCGAAAGAATCCACTCCCAAGAAGAAGACGTTCAAGAAGCGCGGCGAGAAGCGCGTGGTGCATCACGGCTACGCTCACATCCAGGCCTCCTTCAACAACACCCTGATCACGATCACCGACACCGAAGGCAACGTCGTGTCGTGGTCGAGCGCCGGCGCCATCGGCTTCAAGGGCTCGCGCAAGGGTACGCCGTTTGCCGCCACGCAGGCGGCCATGACCGCCGGCAACGTGGCCAAGACGTTCGGCATGCGCTCGTGCGAGGTGCTCGTGAAGGGCCCGGGTTCCGGCCGCGAGTCGGCCGTGCGCGCACTGCAGAATGCCGGCATCGAGGTCAAGTCGATTCGGGACGTCACGCCGATTCCGCACAACGGATGCCGGCCGCCCAAGCGCCGCCGCGTGTGATCACGCGCTCACTGGATTAGAGAGAAGGACGACGTTACATGGCTCGATATACCGGTCCGGTCTGCCGCCTGTGCCGCCGCGAGGGCATGAAGCTGTTCCTCAAGGGCGAACGCTGCTACACGGAGAAGTGCGCCATCGAGAAGCGCAATATGCCGCCCGGCCAGCACGGCCGCCGGCGCTCGTCGAAGATGCAGGGCTACGGCGTGCAGCTGCGCGAGAAGCAGAAGGTCAAGCGCACCTACGGTGTGCTGGAGGACCAGTTCCGTCGCTACTTCGAGATGGCCGATCGCACGCGCGGCATCACGGGTGAGACGCTGCTGCAGTTCCTCGAGCGGCGCCTCGACAACGCCGTCTACCGGATGGGCTTCGCCACGTCGCGCGCCCAGGGCCGGCAGCTGGTGCGCCACGGCCACTTCCTCGTGAACAGCAAGAAGGTCGACATCCCGTCCTACTCGCTCAAGGCCGGCGACGTCGTGTCGGTGCGCCAGACGAGCAAGGAGAACGCCGCCATCCTGCACGCCGTCGGCGAGGTCAAGGGCCGCGGCATTCCCGACTGGATCGCGCTCGAAGGCGAGCTCGGCGCCAAGGTCAAGTCGATGCCGACGCGTGAGCAGATCAACCTGCCGGTGCAGGAACAGCTCATCGTCGAACTGTATTCGAAGTAAGCACGGCCCTGAGCTTCGGCTCAGGGACGCCCATCGCCGGCCCGCAGCTCGACAGACCTGCAGCGGGAGGCCGGCGATGCCCACACGCAGGTCTGGAGGCCGGTCTGCCGGCCCGTTGGCGAGAAGGATACGGATATGTTGTGGAGAGGTTTTCAGCGCCCCAAGCGCCTCGAGTTCGAACGCGATACCCTGACCGACCGGTTCGGCCGGTTCACCGCGCAGCCGTTCGAGCGTGGGTTCGGCACCACCGTCGGCAACACGATGCGGCGCGTGCTCCTGTCGTCGATTGAAGGCGCGGCGGTCACGGCCGTCAAGATCGACGGCGTGCTGCACGAGTTCTCGCCGATCAAGGGCGTGGTCGAAGATGCGACCGACATCATCCTCAACCTGAAGATGATCCCGCTCAAGGTGCACACCGACGCGGCCAAGACGCTCACGCTGCGCGTCAACAAGGCCGGCAAGGTGAAGGCCAGCGACATCGAGACCGACCAGGACATCGAGGTCCTCGAGCCGGACGCGCATATCGCGACCATCTCCGAGGGCGGCAAGCTGCACATGGAACTGCGTGTGAAGCGCGGCCGTGGCTACGTGGCGGCCGACAAGAACTTCGACGAAGATCTCGGCATCGGCTGGATCCCGATCGACTCGGTGCACTCGCCGGTCAAGAAGGTGAACTACCTGGTCGAGGCGGCGCGCCTGGGTCAGACCACCGACTACGACAAGCTCACGCTCGACGTGTGGACCAACGGCTCGGTCACGCCGCGCGACGCCGTGTCGTTGTCAGCCAAGCTGATCCGCGACCATCTGAGCATCTTCATCAACCTCGACGACGAAGACGAGCCGTCGATCGAGGCCGGTGGCGATGCGGCGCGCGTCGGCGGCTCCAACGAGCACCTCGACAAGAGCGTGGAAGAACTCGAGCTGTCGGTGCGTTCGTACAACTGCCTGAAGAACGCGAACATCCGCACCATCCGCGAACTCGTGCAGAAGACCGAAGGCGACATGCTGAAGACCAAGAACTTCGGCCGCAAGTCGCTCAACGAAATCAAGGAGATCCTGCAGACGATGGGCCTTGGTCTGGGCATGCGCCTCGACCAGACCGGCGCGCAGGACTAAGGGACGGGACCCGGGTCTCTGGACCCGGGGCTCGGCGATACCCACGACGGAACGACTAGGAACAGACCATGCGTCATCGAGTTGGACATCGCAAGTTGGGTCGGGTCACCGAGCATCGGATTGCGCTGCTGCGCAATCAGGCCGAGGCCCTGCTCACGCACGAACACCTCACCACCACGCTGCCGAAGGCCAAGGAACTGCGGCCGTTCGTCGAGAAGCTGATCACCGTGGCCAAGCGTGGCGTGAAGGCGGCCGAGCCGAAGGGCAGGACGCTGGCGGCCAAGCGGCAGGTCGGGCGGGACGTGCTCAACCCGGACGTGGTGGCGAAGCTGTTCGCCGACCTCGCCCCGCGCTTCATGGAGCGGCCTGGTGGCTACACCCGCATCCTGAAGCTCGGTCATCGCCGCGGCGACGGCGCCGAGACGGCGATGGTCGAACTCGTCGGATCGGAATTCGATCCGAAGAAGGCCGCGGCGGAGAAGGCCGCGGCCGCAGAAGCGGGCGATCAGCCGAAGTCGCAGAAGAGCGTCGGCGAGCGCCTCCGGGCGGCGGCGTCGCGCATCCGCGGCGACAAGAAAGAGAAGAAGACCGACGCGACCAAGGCCTCCAAGCCAGCGCGCAACGCGGCGAAGAAGACCACGACTCCGCGCAAGGCCGGCGGCTCCTAGGCCGCCCGGTTCACGACTCCCACGACCGACAGCCTGGTGCCTTCGTGGCGGCCAGGCTGTTGGTCTGTACGCGGCCGCGCAGGCCAGTCAGGCGTGTTCATGCCCATGCGGATGCTCGGCCTTGAATGCGGCGATGATCTTCGTCTGGAGGTGCGACGGCACGTCCTCGTAGTGCGAGAACTCCATGTGGTAGCTGCCTCGTCCGCCAGTCATCGAGGTCAGGTGCTGTTCGTAGGTGAGCATCTCCGCCATCGGCACCTGCGCCTTGATCACCGTGTCGTGCGACCGCACGTCCATGCCGGCAATGCGGCCGCGGCGTCCGTTCAGATCGCCCATCAGGTCGCCAGCAAAGTCGCTGGGGGCGTAGACCTCCACCCGCATGACCGGCTCGAGCAGCGTCGGTTTGGCGCGTGTCATGCCGTCGCGGAACGCGAGCGACCCAGCGGTCTTGAACGACAGCTCGTTCGAATCCACATCGTGGGACGAGCCGTCGACGAGCGTGATCTTCAGGTCGACCACTGGGAAACCCGCCAGGAAGCCGCGTTGCCGTGACTCCTGCAGCCCCTTTTCGACGGCTGGAATGTACTGCCGCGGAATCGACCCGCCGAAGATGGCGTCGACGAATTGGAAGCCCTGGCCCCGGGGCAGTGGCTCGATCGTGATCTTGCAGTCGCCGAACTGGCCGTGGCCGCCAGTCTGCTTCTTGTGACGCCCGTGCGCCTCGACCGCCGCGGTGACCGTTTCGCGGTAGGGAATGCGGGGCGGCTTCAGATTCACTTCGACGCCGAAGCGCCGCTTCAGCTTGGCGACGGTGACTTCGATGTGCAACTGACCCTGACCGGCCAGCAGCAGTTCGTGGGTGTGCGGATCGCGCGTGTAGTGAATGGCGCCGTCTTCCTCCTCCAGGCGGTGCATGGCGGTGCTGATCTTGTCCTCGTCGCCGCGGCTCTTCGGCTCGATGGCATAGGCGAGCAGGGGCTCGGGGAAGACGAGCGGGGCAAAGGCGAGGCGAGCCAGCGGGTCGGCCAGCGTGTCGCTCGAGCGGGTGTCCTTCAGCTTGGCCACCGCGCCGATGTCGCCGGCCTTCACCTCGGGCACGGTCACTTGGGTCTTGCCCTGCATGAGTGACAGGCTGCCGAGCCGTTCGTCGGCATCGCGGGAGCTGTTGCGCACGGTGGAATCAGAGGTCAGCGCACCCTGATACACGCGGAAGATGGTGATCCGTCCGGCGAACTGATCGGCGACCGTCTTCCACACGAACGCCGCGGGCGGCGCGCTGTCGCTCACGGGCCTGGTGATCGCCCCGCCCGACGGATCGAGGGCCTGGAACGGCCGATCGGCGGCGGTGGGCAACCAGCTGAGCATCGCATTGAGCAGGGCCTCCACGCCGATGTTGCGCAAGGCCGCCGTGCACACCGCCGGAAAGAGCGTAGCGGCGGCGGTCGCCCGCTGCAGCCCGGTGATGAGGTCGTGGTCGTCGAGCGTGCCGTGCTCGAAGAAGCGCTCCATCAACGTCTCGTCGGTTTCGGCCACGGCCTCGATGAGCGCGGTGCGGGCAGCCCGAGCCTCGCCGACGAGGGCGTCTGGAATCGGCCCTTCCACCGCGGGGCCGCCGTTCACCGGGGCAATGAACGCCTTCATGCCGACGACGTCAACGATGCCGGTGCAGGCGTCGCCCTCGTTGATTGGCAGGTGCACGGGCATCACGCTGCGGTGGCAGGTGCGGCGCAGCGAGACGATCGCCCGCTCGAGCGAAGCACGATCGCGGTCGAAGCGGCTGAGCGCCACGAGCCGCGGCAGGCCGAGCTCGGCCGCGGCGGCCCAGGCCTTCTCGGTTTGCACCGCCGCGCCGGCCACGGCATCGACGACCACGAGCGCGGCATCGGCGACGCGCAACGCGGCTTGGGCATCGGCGAAGAAGTTGCCGACGCCCGGCGTGTCGAGCAGGTTGATCTTCGTCTTGCGCCACTCGGCAAACGCCAGCGAGGTGCTGAGGGTGTGTGCGCGCGCAATCGCGTCGGGGTCGTGGTCGGTGACGGTCGTGCCGTCGTCCACGCGGCCGAGCCGGTTGACCATGCCGGCGGCGAACAACAGGGCCGAGATGAGCTGCGTCTTGCCGCACCCGCCGTGGCCCACCACGGCGACGTTGCGGATACTCGGGGCGTCGTACACTTTCATGGCCGGTCCTCCGCGCGCGAGTCGCGGCCATCTCCGGCCCAGTGCCGGCAACGGCCCTGTGACGAGTAATGTGCGTAGAGTATGCCTTCGCCCCCGGAAGTCAAGGGGCGGGCGGCGGCCGGCTACTCGTAGCGCAGGGCCTCGATCGGGTCGAGGCGCGAAGCGCGCCAGGCTGGCAGCATGCCGAAGAAGATGCCGACGAAGGCCGAGAATCCAAGGCCCAGCGCGAACGACCACCAGGGCAGGGAGATCGGGAACCCCGAGAAGAAATTCACCAGGAAGCCGAAGCCGCTGCCAATGGCAATACCCAGGATGCCGCCAATCGACGTGAGCACGACGGCTTCGATCAGGAACTGGAAGAGGATCTCTGAGCGGCGCGCCCCAATGGCCTTCCGCACGCCGATCTCGCGCGTGCGTTCGGTCACCGAGATGGTCATGATCGACATCACGCCAATGCCGCCCACCATCAGGGCGATCGACGAAATGACCACGAGCGACAACAGCACGGCCTGGGAGATCTGATCCCACACCTTGAGAATCGCGTCCTGGGTGACGAGGTCGAAGTCGTTGGGCTGGTCGAGCGTCAGGCCGTGGCGGATGCGCATCACCGCCTCCACCTCGCGCATCGCCTCATCGCGCGAGACGTCCTCGCGGGGCACCACGGCGATCATCACCGACGCCGCCCCCAGCTGGCCGCCACGAATCCGCTCATTGCCGAACTGCTTCCGGTAGGCCGTGTAGGGAATGATCACGAAGTCGTCTGGGCTCGGACCGAAGCCGCCTCCGAGCGACGGCCGCTTGTCGACGACGCCGATCACCAGGTAGCGGTTGGCGCCGATGCGGACGTGTTTGCCGACCGGGTCGATGCCGCGGTTCATGAACAGCGCCTCATAGGGTCCGTAGCCCAGCACCGTCACCGCGCGGCGGCGAGTCACCTCCTGCTGCGTCATCGATCGGCCGAGCCGCAGCTTGGCGAAATTGACGTCGACGTACGACTCGCTGACGCCCATGACCGCCTGCGGCGCCGTGCGCTCGCTGCCGTAGAACACCCTGGCTTGCGTGGGTGGTCCGCCGACGCCCAGCCACGTATCGACGATGTCCACTGACGGGGCGAGCCGCTCGATGGCATCGCCGTCTTCCACCGTGAGCGGGGGACGCTTGATCAGATCGACAAACGAGGCGCCGGACGAGAAGCTCAACGCGCCGAAGCGCTGGACGAAGATCGTTCTGGGCCCCAATGCCCGGATCGAGTCGCGGAGCGACTCGTCGAAGCCGCGGATGAGCGCCGTCATGCTCACGATGGACGTGATCCCGATCACGACGCCGAGCACCGTGAGCGCGGAGCGCATCTTGTTGGCCCACAACGTGTCGAGGGCCATCTCCGCCGTTTCGCGCAGGAGCGAGAGCCGTGTGCCGATGCCGAACATCATTCCCGCCTCAACGCTTCGATGGGCGCCAGACAGGCCGCGCGGCGCGCCGGATACCAGCCGAAAAAGAGGCCGACCAGGCCGGTCACGAGCACGCCGACGGCGATCGACCACGGCTCGATGATCGCCGGCAGGGGCGTGACGGCAGCGAGGATCTTCGCAAACAGGGCGCCCAGGCCAGCGCCTACCAGTCCGCCCATCATCGACAGGGTGATCGACTCGGTCAGCACTTGCGACATGATGTCGCGGCTGCGAGCGCCGAGCGCTTTGCGCAGGCCGATCTCGCGCGTGCGTTCGCTGACGATCATCAGCATGATGTTCATGATGACGATGCCGCCGACCAGCAGCGACAAGGCCACCACGCCGACGAGCACCGCGGCAATGCCCTTGGTCGCCTGCTGGAAGATGTCGAGCACCGAATCAGACGCGACGATACCGAAGTTGTCAGGCTCGCCCGGGCCGAGATGCCGGGCGACCCGCAGGGCAGTGCGTGCTTCGTCGCGCGCCAGCGCCACCGACTCGGGGGTGCGCGGCTTGACCATGAGCGCCAGCGACTGTCGCGACCCGAAGAGCTTCCGGTACTGGCCGAGCGGAATGACGACGAACTCGTCGAGCGAGTTGCCAAAGAACGCACCCTTCTTGGCGCTCACGCCCACGACCAGAAACGGCACGCCCGCAATCCTGATCGACTTGTCGATCGGGTTCTCCTGGCCGAACAGGCGGTCAGCGACCTGCCAGCCCACGAGGGCCACCCGTCGGTCGCGCGCGATCTCGACCGGGCTCACCATGCGCCCGCGTTCGGCGTCGAACGCCGAAAACTCGAGGTAGGCGTCGGTGACGCCCTGCACGGTGATGGATTGCAGTTCCTCGGCGCGATAGCCGACGGTGGTGTTCTGCTGCGCCTGCGCCATCACCGCCGAGATCGTCGTGCCGAAACGCCGGATGGCTTTGGCTTCGTCGAGCGTGATGCGCGGGTTGTTGCGCTGGCGATCGATGTCGTCCTGGTTGCGCCCGATGCCGGTCCGGCGGATGGTGAACGAGTCGGCGCCCAGATCCGAGACGATCGCGTCGGTCACCGCGCCGTTGACACCCCGGATCAGCGCCACCACCGCGATGATCGACGAGACCGCCACGATGTTGCCAAGCAACGTGAGCAACGATCGGAGCTTGTTGCCCCAGATCGACGCCAGCGCCAGGTTGACGGCCTCCCAGATCTGCTGCATGGACCCTATCCGAATGTCCGGCTACTTGGCCGGTGTGGGCGTGTTCTCGCGAGTCGCGTCCCCTTCAAAGAGGCTGCGCACGCTGTCAAAGGGACCGGTGATGACGCGGTCTCCCTCGTTCAGCCCCGAGGACACCTCGAAGTACCGCTCGCCAGCGATGCCAACCTCGACGATGACGAACTGCGCCTTGCCGTCGCGGATCACGAACACGCCTTCGACTTCCTTGCGCGTGTGGCCGACCGGCAGCTCCGTGGGGAGGGCCGGGGCGGCGGTGGCGGGCGGCGGTCCAAAGCCCCAGCGGGAGGCGGACGGGGGCCGCACGCGTGGCACGACCGCGCCGGCCTTGTCGTACTCCAGCTCACGGACCGTGAGCGCCTGGATCGGCACCGACACGACTCCGGACTTCGACGCGGTCGAGATCTCCGCGGTGCACGTGAACCCCGGCCGGATCTCGGGAGCCGCCTCGTCGAGCGTAACGACGACCTTGAAGTTCGTCGCCGTCCGCGCTCCGGTGGCCTGGCCCGCGACCTGAATCGGGCTGTTGCCGATCTCGGTGACGCGTCCCGCAAACGTCTTGCCCTGGACGGCGTCGATGGTCACCGTCGCCTTCTGGCCGATCTGCACGAGCGGGATGTCGGTCTCGTCCACTTCGACTTCGGCTTCGATGAGCGACATGTCGGCGACCGTGAGCAGCACGGTGCCGGCGTTGTTCATCGTGCCGACGACGACGTTCTCACCTTCTTCGATGTTGCGGCGCGTCACGATGCCGTCGAACGGCGATTCGAATCGCGACTGCGACAGGTTGTAGCGGCTGTTGGTGAGCCCTGCTTCCTGCTGGCGCACCTGCTCCTCGCGGGTGCGGATCTCCTGGCCGCGGGCGTTCAGGTCGCTCTCGCGCATTTGCACTTCGGCTTCCGCCCGTTCCATCGTCTCCCGCGTGGTCAGGCCCGCTTCCCAGAGTTCCTGTTGACGCTTGAGCGCCTGTTTGGCCACGTCGAGACTCGCGCGGCCGCTCTGGACCGTGACCCGCGACTGCTCGAGGCCGGTGCGGGCCCCGGCCACGGCCGCCTCGTCGCGACGAACCACGCTCTGGGCCGCCACCGGGTCGATGAGGAGCAGGAACTGCCCCGTTTTGACGCGGTCGCCTTCGCGTACGCCAATCTGGGTGACCCGGCCCATCGACTGGGCACTGATGTTGACCGACCGCTTCGGCTCGATCTTGCCTGACGCAGACACCAGCGACTCGAGGTCGCGGCGCTGGACGTTCTCGGCGGTGACCAGCGTGCCTTCGTCCTGCCGCGACCGCGAGTACGCGGCCCCTGCGATTCCGGCGATGACCAGCACGCCGATGACCCACGGCCATTTTTTACGGAACACGATTACGACCCTCCCGTCAGTAACACTGCGGCGGCTACGACGGCCGCTACGCCCGCATAGGTCCCCACCAGCGGTCCGACAAACGTCCGGGCCCGGCCGCCGGCCATGGCCGCGCAGCCGAGCGCCAGCAACAGCACCCACCACAGCCCGAAGACCTCGACCGTCCCCAGGAACCTGGCGACGGCCGAGCCCTCGTCGAAGAAGGGGAGAAGAGCGGCCAGGTTGAAGGGGCTGGTGAGGGATTCGCGCAGCAGGTGCAGCGGCGTGGCCACGAGCTGTTCTGCGACCAGGGCTCCGGTGGCGTGCACCGACGTGCTCAGGCACTGCCCGAACGTTGCGCCGCTGCCGCGCCGGAGCCACAAGAAGAGGCCGGTCGCGACCGCGAGCGTGACCGGTGGCGCGAGCAGCAGCCGTCCGCCGCTCGTGAAGTAGACCCAGACCGGCGGGGCCGCCTGCAGTTGGGCGTAGGCCGTGTCGGTCACGCGACCGCCGAGGCTCTCGATCACCCTGACCCGTTCGTCGACCAGCGCCTGGCGTCCGACCGGGGTGGCGAGCAGCCACGTGCCCGCCGCGGCCCAGAGGGCCAGCAGGACGATCCACGTCATGAAGACCTCGAGCAGGGGCAGGCCGACTGCGCTGGTCATCGCGGAACGGGGCGCGGTCGCGAGCCGGACGAGACGTCCGGCCAGCGTCATGGCCGGAGGGTTGCTAGAGATGGACATTCTGGAGCGTGCGAGCTGGCCACCGGCGGCTGCTTCTCACCAAGTGTAATACGGCGGGCCGCCGGAAAAGTTTCTGGCACCTGCCGTCAAGTCGCTGATGGTGATGGACTTCCGGCTGGGTGGCGGCGAAGGGCCGGGGCGCGGCAGAGACCGCGCTGAATCTTCCCGGCGCAGGGCGGACGCACGCGCCCACTCGACAGAATCGTAACTACCTGCGTGATCTTGGCGCGTTCTCGTCAGTTCGTGATCGTGGGTGCGGCTCGGACGGACGAATTCCGGCGGCTGGGCCAGGACGGCGCAGCACGAATCTGCACGGACTGGCCATACGTCTGCGGGTTGGTGGAGCGGGGCAGCCTGAAGAAGTGGCGACCGACGACCGAAAAGGTAATGGGACGACAGGCCTGGAACCCCTCCAGCGCTGACGACCGAAGGCGGACAACGCGACATGGCGGTGCGGATCGGTGAACTGCTGCTCAAAGAGAAGCGGATCACCCCGGAACAACTTCAAGAAGCGCTGAGCTATCAGCGCTCGAATGGCGGCAAGCTCGGCGCCAACCTGGTGAAGCTCGGCTTCGTCAAGGATGAAGAGATCACGTCACTGCTCTCGAAGCAGTACGGGGTGCCTTCGATCTCGTTGAACCAGTTCGAGATCGACCCGGCGGTGATCAAGCTCGTGCCGGCTGAGACGGCGCACAAGTACCAGATCATTCCGCTCAGCCGGGTGGGCGCCACGCTCACAATCGCGATGACGGACCCGACCAACGTCTTCGCGCTCGACGATCTGAAGTTCATGACGGGCTACAACGTGGAGCCCGTGGTGGCGTGGGAGACGGCGGTTCTCGACGCGATCCAGAAGTACTACGGCGCCCCGGGCATCGGTGGCGGCAACAAGAACAGTCAGAAGATCGTCGAGACGGCACCGGGCGAGAGCGCGCTCGACCTGGCGACCCGCGCGATGGCCGAAATGCCCCTGCTCGACGCCGACGATGTCGAGATTCTCGACGAAGTCGACGAGATCAGCGCCGAGGCGCTGACCCGCCAGGGCGAAGAAGCGCCGGTCATCAAACTGGTCAACGTCATCCTGATGTCGGCCATCTCGAAGGGCGCCAGCGACATCCACGTCGAGCCCTACGAGAAGGAATACCGCGTCCGCTACCGCGTCGACGGCCTGCTGCACAGCGTGATGAATCCGCCGCTCAAGATGAAGGACGCGATCACGTCCCGCATCAAGATCATGGCCAAGCTCGACATCGCCGAGAAGCGTCTGCCGCAGGACGGCCGCATCAAGATCCGCTTCAGCGACGCCGGCCAGCAACGCGACATCGACTTCCGCGTATCGGTGCTGCCGACGCTCTTCGGCGAGAAGATCGTCATGCGTCTGCTCGACCGCACCAAGCTGATGCTCGACATGACCAAGCTCGGCTTCGAGCCCGAGTCGCTGAAGAAGCTCGAGGCCCAGATTGCCAAGCCGTGGGGCATGGTGCTCGTGACCGGCCCGACCGGCAGCGGCAAGACCAACACGCTCTACTCGTCCATCTCGCGCATCAACACGATGGAAACCAACATCATGACCGCGGAAGACCCGGTCGAGTTCAACCTCGTCGGCGTCAACCAGGTGCAGGTGCGCGAGAGCATCGGCCTCAACTTCGCGGCCGCCCTGCGCAGCTTCCTGCGCCAGGACCCGAACATCATCCTGGTCGGCGAGATCCGCGACTTCGAAACCGCCGAGATCGCCGTCAAGGCGGCGCTCACGGGCCACCTCGTGCTGTCGACGCTGCACACCAACGACGCGCCCAGCACCATCAACCGCCTGATGAACATGGGCATCGAGCCCTTCCTGGTGGCCAGCTCGCTCAACCTCGTGTGCGCGCAGCGCCTGGTGCGTCGCATCTGTACCAACTGCAAGATCGACGATCCGCTTCCGGCCGCGGCACTGGTCGCCGTCGGCTTCACCCCGGAGCTGGCGGAAACGGTCGTGCCCAAGAAGGGCAAGGGCTGCGAGAAATGCACCGGCACCGGCTACAAGGGCCGGGTCGGCTTGTACGAAGTGATGGAAATCGCCGAGGAACTTCGGGAACTGATCCTGGTCGGCGCCTCGGCCCTGGAACTGCGTCGCAAGGCCATCGAGGAAGGGATGATCACGCTGCGCGGCAGTGGCCTGCGAAAGATCAGCGATGGCGTGACCTCCATCGAAGAAGTCGTGCGCGAGACCGTCAAGTAACCGAAACCTGGGATTCAGGGACACCACATGGCCACGCTGCTGGAACTGCTCAAGACGACGGTGGAACTCAACGGATCGGATCTGCATCTGTCCATCCAGTCGGCACCCGTGGTGCGCGTGCACGGCGAACTGCGCCGGCTCGAACAGCCGGAGCTGACGCCGTCCGATACCAAGACGCTCGCCTACAGCGTGCTCACCGACGCCCAGAAGAAGCGCTTCGAGGAAACGCAGGAACTCGACTTCTCGTTCGGCATCCGCGGCCTGGCCCGCTTCCGCTGCAACATGTTCAACCAGCGAGGCGCGGTGGGCGCCGTCTACCGGCTGATTCCCGAGCGCGTGCGGCCGTTCGACGAACTGGGCCTGCCCGCGGTCATCGGCAAGCTAGCCGAGCGTCCGCGCGGGCTGGTGCTGGTCACCGGGCCCACCGGCAGCGGCAAGTCCACGACGCTGGCGGCGATGATCGACAAGATCAACATCGAACGCAAGGCCCACATCCTCACCATCGAGGATCCGATCGAGTACCTGCACCAGCACAAGGGCTGTCTGGTCAATCAGCGCGAAGTGCACAGCGACACCCAGAGTTTCGGCAATGCGCTGCGCGCGGCATTGCGTGAGGATCCCGACATCGTCCTGGTCGGCGAGATGCGCGATCTCGAAACGGTGGAATCGGCCCTGCGCATCGCCGAAACCGGCCACCTCACCTTCGCCACGCTGCACACCAACTCGGCGTCGTCGACCATCAACCGCATCATCGATGTCTTCCCGGCGCATCAGCAGTCGCAGGTGCGGGTGCAGTTGTCGCTCGTGCTCGAAGGCATCGTGTGCCAGTCGCTGTTGCCCAGGATCAACGGGCAAGGCCGCGTGGTGGCGCTCGAGATCCTCGTGCCCACCCCCGGCATCCGCAACCTGATTCGTGAAGACAAGGTGCACCAGATCTACTCCGCCATGCAGACCGGGCAGGAGAAGCTCGGCATGCAGACCATGAACCAGTCACTCGTCACGCTGCACCTGCGCCGCCAGATTTCGCTCGAGACGGCGATGAACGCGTCGAGCTTGCGCGATGAGCTGACCGAGATGATCAGCCGCGGCGTCGGAGTCGTCGCGGGCGCGGGGCTCGGCCGGGCCACGGGCCTGCGGCCAGGCGCGCGGTAACGACGTTCGAGAGCACGAGAGCTCCCACAGGAGACGACGCACATGCCGACTTTTGCATTTTCAGGCCGCACACGGGGTGGAGAGACCATCTCCGGCGAGCGTTTGGGCGACACCGCCGAGTCGGTGACGACCGCCCTCAGACGCGAGCAGATCATGGTCACCCGAATCGCGGCGATCGCCGTCAAAGCCGTGGCGCCCCCGCGGAAGGCCCGCGAAAGGACCGTGAACCCCAAGAACCTGGCGGTCTTCGTCCGCCAGTTCTCGGTCATGATCGACGCCGGTTTGCCGCTCGTGCAGTGTCTCGACATCCTCGGCAATCAGGAAGAGGACAAGAACTTCTCGGCCGTCATCCTGGCCACCAGGTCCGCCGTCGAAGGCGGCGCCTCGCTGGCTGACGCCATGAAGCGGCACCCGAAGACCTTCGATCCGCTCTTCACCAACATGATCGCGGCCGGTGAGGCCGGCGGCATCCTCGACACGATCCTGAAGCGGCTGGCGACCTACATCGAGAAGGCCGTCAAGCTGAAGGGCCAGGTCAAGTCGGCCATGATCTACCCGGTGGCGATCATCCTGATTGCCGGCGCCGTGGTCACCATCATCTTGTGGAAGGTCATTCCGACCTTCGCCAGCCTGTTCGCCGGCCTGGGCGCCGAACTGCCGTTCCTCACGCGCATGGTCATTGCCATGAGCAACCTGCTCGTGCAGTTCATGCCCTTCATCATCGTCGCCGCTGTCGCCCTGGTGTTCGCGTTCCGCCAGTATTACGCCACTGAGGGCGGGCGGCGCGTCGTCGATCGCATCGTGCTGAAGCTGCCGGTGCTGGGCGACATCATGCGCAAGATTGCCGTGGCGCGCTTCTGCCGCACGCTCTCCACGCTGATGACCTCGGGCGTGCCGATTCTGGACGGCCTCGAGATCACGGCGAAGACCGCCGGCAACGCCATCATCGAAGACGCGCTCTTCGAGGTGCGGCGCAGCATCGAGCGCGGCGAGACGGTGGCCGCGCCGCTCAAGGCCACCGGCGTCTTCCCCGGCATGGTGGTGCAGATGATCGGCGTGGGCGAAGCCACCGGCGCGCTCGACACGATGCTCTCCAAGATCGCCGAGTTCTATGAGGAAGAAGTCGATACGGCCGTCGCTGGCCTGTTGACGTTGCTCGAGCCGGTGATGATTGCGTTCCTCGGCATCGTCGTCGGCGGTATCGTCGTGGCCATGTATCTGCCAATCTTCGGCCTCATCAGCCAGCTGACCTGATGTCGGCGCTGGGGCCTCGCCTCTCGAGGCTGGTCGCGGTCCGTCTTGGCGCGGCCACGTTGCTGGCGGCCTTCGCGGTCACGCTGGCGCTCGCCGGGTCGGCATTGTGGCCGGTTGACCGGGCCGTCGTTGCGCTGGCGGGTCTCTTTGCGATCGGCCTCGTCGATGCGGCCACGGTGCGGTTCGCCGACCGCATCAGCCTCACCGCCGACGTGCACTTCGCGCTCGACGCCGCGTTGATCTCGGCCTACGTCTACGCCACCGGCGGGGTCGCGAGCGTCTTCACGCCGCTCTACGCGCTGCCGGTCGTGGCGGCGGCCGGCGTGCAGTACCGGCGTGGCAGCGTGCGGGTGGCCGCGCTCGCCAGCGTCTGCTTCGTGGCCATCGTGGTGGCGCAGTACTCGGACCGCGGCATGGCGTTCGGAGTCGATGCGGCCGCACTGCCGCCGGTCGACGTGGCCTTTGTCACGGTGGGCATCAACGTCTTCGCGTTCTTCGCCGTTGCGTTCCTGGCCGGACAGCTTGCCGAGAACCTGCGTTGGGCCGACGTGGCGGTCGAGGCCGCCTCCGAGAAGATTGCCGACCTCGAGGCGTTCAACCGGAATGTGATCGATCACCTGGCCAGCGGGCTGGTCACGATGGACGCCTCCGGCCACGTGATGACGTTCAATCGGGCCGCGGCCGCCATCACCGGCTGGGAGCGCGATGTGTCGGGCAAGCCCGCGTCGGACGTGCTGCAACTGCCCGGGACGTTCGCCGATGCTCTCTCGGCCGACAGCAACGCCGCCCGGGCGCGGCGCGTGGACTACACCTACCACCGGCCCGATGGCCGGCCCATCGAACTCGGGGTGAGCGCCGCGCCGCTGCCGCTCGAGAACGGCGAACGCGGTTTCATCTTCACCTTCCAGGACGTCACCGACATCAAGGGGCTCGAGCGTACTGGCCAGATGCGCCAGCGCCTGGCGGCCGTGGGCGAGATGGCCGCCGGCATCGCTCACGAGATCCGCAATCCGCTGGCCTCGATGTCGGGCGCCATGCAGGTGCTGCGCGGCGAGCTGCCGCTCTCGGCCGAACAGGCGCAGCTCATGGACATCGTGTTGCGCGAGTCGGATCGGCTGAACGGTACCATTTCCTCGTTTCTCGCCTATGCCCGTCCGAGCCTGGTCGACGTGTCGCGCATCGACGCTCGCCGGCCGGTGCAGGACGCGGCCGCGCTGCTGCGCACGAGCCCCGAGACACTGGCGCACCACCAGATCGAGGTGGCCGTGCCCGACACGCCGGTGTGGCTCGATGCCGATGAAAACCAGCTGCGGCAGATCGTGTGGAATCTCGCCACCAACGGCCTGAAGGCGATGCCGCGCGGCGGCCGGCTCGAACTTTTCGTGACGGCTGGCGACGGCGCGGTGAGCCTGGGCGTGCGCGACCAGGGCACCGGCATTCCCGCCGAAGAGGTGGACGCGATCTTCCATCCGTTCCGCGGCTCGTTCGGCCGTGGTACCGGCCTGGGTCTGGCGATCGTGCATCGCATCGTGACCGACTACAATGGGCGCATCGAGGTCGCGTCCACGGTCGGTCAGGGCACGACGATCACCGCCACATTTCCAGTATGAGCACCCCGCCGGAACGAAAGCCCCGCATCCTCGTGGTCGACGACGAGCGCTCGCTGCGCGAGATGCTGTCGATCGTCCTCGGCCGCGAAGGCTACGAGGTGACCACCGCCGAGGGTGTCGGGTCGGCGCTCGACCAGATTCGCACCGGCCCCCTGCCGGATCTGCTCATCAGCGACTTGCGCATGCCCGACGGTTCGGGTGTGGACGTGCTGCGCGCCCTCAAGGAACGCAGCCCGTCGTCGGTGGGTCTGCTGCTTACGGCCTATGCCTCCGCCGATACGGCGGTCGAAGCCATGCGGCTCGGCGCCGTCGACTACCTGACCAAGCCGTTCGACGTGGCCGACCTGAAGCGGCGCGTCGCGCGCTACCTCGAGGTCAAGCGGCTCAACGAGACGCAGGTGGCCCCGGCCGATGGCCGCAAAGGGCAAGGGTTCGTGCTGGCCGGACGCAGCCGGCAGATCCTCGACGTGATCAGCCTTGTGGCCCGCGTGGCCCGTACCGACGCCAGTGTGCTCATCACGGGCGAGTCGGGCACCGGCAAGGAATGGACGGCCCGCGAGATTCACCAGCAGTCGACTCGTCAGCCGCAGCCATTCGTGGCGGTGAACTGCGGCGCCTTCACCGAGTCGATTCTGGAATCCGAACTCTTCGGGCACATGAAGGGGTCGTTCACCGGGGCCGTCGACACGAAGAAGGGCCTGCTCGAGTCAGCCGACCGCGGCACGCTCTTTCTCGACGAAGTGGGCGAGACCAGCCTGGGCATGCAGGTGAAGCTGCTGCGCGTGCTGCAAGAGCGCCGCTTCCGGCGCGTCGGCGGCACCCAGGAGCTCGAGGCCGATGTGCGCTTCATCGCGGCCACGAATCGCAACCTCGAAGAGATGGTGCGCACCGGCGCCTTCCGCGAGGACTTCTTCTTCCGCATCAACGTGATCTCGGTGCGCCTGCCGGCGCTGCGCGAACGCGCGGAAGATATCTCGATTCTGGCGGAGCAGTTCGTGAAGCGGTTTGCCGAGCGCATGGGCCGGCCAGTGCGGGGTATCGCCGCCGATACGATGCGTCTGCTGATGGCCTACCGCTGGCCGGGCAACGTGCGCGAGCTCGAAAACGTGATGGAGCGGGGCGTGGCGCTCGAGCAGTCGGCCGAGCTGACCGCCGAAAGCCTGCCGCCGCACTTGTCCCAGGCGCCCGGCGGCGGCAGCCAGGCTGTGGAGTCGATTCCCTCGGCGGGGTTCAATCTGGAGACCCATCTGCAGCAGATCGAGCGCATGCACCTCGAACGGGCGCTCAAGCAGGCCGGCGGCGTGCAGGTGAAGGCGGCCGACCTGCTCGGCATCACCTTCCGGCAGTTCCGCTACCTGGCCAAGAAGTACCAGCTCAAGTAGGGGACGACTGCCCAAGGCTGTCAGTCGACGCCACGTCGCTGACAGCGGCCGTCAGCACTTCCGCCACCCTGCGAGCCAGTCCGCACCGCAGAAATGCCTGCAAGACATTGTAAATAGAACAGTTATCAGCGGTGCTCCACAGTCAGCCATGGTTGGCACCGCTGTTGCTGTAGTAGGGGCATCGACGCCGCCCACGAGCGGCGGCGTCGCGGAACCTAAGTCAACCCGAACCCATCAACCGCCCGAACACCTGGAGCAAAGACATCATGCGTATCCGAGACACCAAGGGTTTCACCCTCATCGAGCTTCTGATCGTGGTCGCCATCATCGGCATCATCGCCGCCATCGCCATCCCCGGCCTGCTGCGCGCCCGCATGGCGGGCAACGAGGCCTCGGCCATCGGATCCGTGCGCGCGACCAACAGCGCCGAGGCCGCCTTCGCGGCGGCCGGCGTGGGCAGCCCCTACTCGGCCACGCTGAACCGTCTGTCGCTCGGCTGCGCGGGCGGCCCGGGCTTCGTGTCGACCGACATCTCGACCGACCCCTCGATCAAGAGCGGCTACACGGTGTTGCTCGCGGCCGGCGCGGCCTCGGCGGCCCAGGGCACGGGGTGCGACGCCGTGGCGGGGATCAGCGCCTACCTGATCGGCGCGACGCCGGTCACCTTCCAGGCGAGCGGCAACCGCAGCTTCGGCAGCACCACCACCGGCACAATCTTCTGGAACAACACGGCCGTGGCTCCGACCGAAGGGCAGATGGCGCCCGGCGGCGGCGGTACCGCGCTGCAGTAGACCGGCGTTCGAGAGCGACAGTCCCACGGGGGGCGCGGCCACAGGGCTGCGCCCCCCGCGCGCGTTTCAGGGGGCGGCAAGTTCTTGCCAGAAAGCCGCTACAATACCGACCGATGGCGCAGTCACCACCGCAGCCGACCCAGTCCGCCCACGCCAGTCCGACATCGCCCTGGATGTGGGGCGCCAGCCTGCTGGGCCTGGCCTCGTCGAGCACCTCAGCCTGGGTACACTACCGCCTGCTGAACGATCCCGCCTACGCCAGTTTCTGCGACGTCAATCAGACGCTCAGCTGCACGAGCGCGTATGCGAGCGCGTATGGATCGGTGGCCGGCATTCCGGTGGCGGTCGTGGGGGTCGTGTTCTTCGCCTTCGTGCTGCTGGTGTTGGCGCTCACCGGCGGTTCGCCGGCCAGCCGCGCGCACGGGTCGGCATATGTGCTGGCGATGTCGGCCGCTGCGCTCCTGCCGATCGCGTATCTGGGCTACGCCTCGTTCGTCGTGCTCCAGACCGTGTGTCTGTTGTGTGTCGCCACCTACGTGGCGGTAGTGGGTTTGTTCGTGTCGGCCGTGACGGCCACGAGGGTGTCCATGAGCGTTCTGCCCGAGCGTCTGGCGGCGGATGTCCGCCGTCTGGTGAGTAGTCCCGCGGCGGTGATGTCGCTCGTGGCGTTCCTGGCCGCGGCCGGCGCACTGGTGTGGTCGTTTCCCGCCGAGACGCTGAGTGCGGCGAGCGACGACACCCAGGCTGCGGCGCAGCCGAGCGGCACGTCCGGTCTGACCCCCGCGCAGCTGCAGGAGCTCGAGAAGTTCATGAACGCGCAGCAGCGCGTGCCGGTGATGGTGGCGACCGAAGGCGCCGCGGTCGTGCTGGTGAAGTTCAACGACTACATGTGCCCCCCGTGCGGCCAGACGTTCGCTGAGTACAAGCCGGTGCTCGCGCGCTATGCCGTGGAATACCCCGGCAAGCTCAAGTACGTCTCGCGAGACTATCCGCTCGATCCTGAATGCAATCGCCTGGCGCCAGGCGGCGCCCACCTGGCCTCGTGCGAGGCGGCGGTGGCCGTGCGGCTCGCCCGCGAGAAGGGCAAGGCCGACGCCATGGAGAACTGGCTGTTCGCGAACCAGCCTTCGCTCACGCCCGCCAGTGTCAAGGAGGCCGTTCGCACGCTCGGCGGCGTCACCGACTTCGACGCCCGCTACGCCACCACCCTCGCGCTCGTGAAGGGCGACATCGAGCAGGGCGGCCAGTTGCAGGTGCAGGGCACCCCGACCTTCTTCCTGAACGGCATCCGCCTGCCGGGTCTGCGCGCGCAGTTCCTCGACGCGGCCATCGCCCTGGAGATGAAGCGCGCCGGCGTCACCGTCCGCTGACGATGCTCGCCATCGAGACCGAGGACCTGACCAAAGACTACCTGGTCGGGTTCTGGAGACCGCGACCGTATCGCGCCCTCGACCACCTGTCCCTGGCGGTCGAGCCAGGTGAGGTCTACGGGTTCCTGGGGCCGAACGGCGCCGGCAAGAGCACCGCCATCAAGCTGCTGATGCAACTCATCTTTCCGACCAGCGGCACGGCGCGTATCCTGGGCCGCCCGGTCGGCGACGTAAAGATGCGGCGGCGCATCGGTTTCCTGCCCGAGAACCCAGCGTTCTACGACTACCTGACGGCCGAGGAACTGCTCACCTACTTCGCGAGCCTGTTCGACATACCCGCGTCGGTGCGCGCCGCGCGTGTGGCCCGCGTGCTCGACGAGGTGGGCATCGGGGCCGAGCGCCGCATGCGCCTGCGCTCCTACTCGAAGGGCATGGTGCAGCGCGTCGGCATCGCGCAGGCGATCATCAACGAGCCGGAGATCGTGTTCTTCGACGAGCCCATGTCGGGCCTGGATCCGCTCGGGCGCCGCGACGTGCGGCAGCTCATGCTGCGCCTGCGCGACCGCGGCTGCACGGTGTTCTTCAGCTCGCATATCCTGTCGGACGCCGAGGCGCTCTGCAGTCAGGTAGCGATCATCGCGCAGGGCCGGCTGGCGACGAGCGGGCGGCTCTCGGACATCCTGGGCACTGAGGTGCTCGGCTGGGAGCTGGTGGTGGACCGCGTGTCGCCGGACGGCCTGGCCCTGCTGCGGGCGAAGGCACGGGCCCTGACCGAACTCCCCGATGGGCGGTATGCCGCCGACCTCCCGCCCCACCAACCCGAAGCGGCGTTGCAGGAACTGGCGGCCGCCGGTGCGCATGTCGTGTCGCTCAACCCGCTGCGCAAGACGCTCGAGGATGTCTTCGTCGCGCACGCGGTCCAGACCGCGGCTCGAGAAACGGCGGGGCTATGAGCCTGAACGCCATCGGCAAGGTGGCCCTGGCGGTGTTCAAGGAGTCAGTACGCGACCGCGTGTCCTATAGCCTCGTGCTCTTCTCCGTCGTGCTGATGGGGGCGTCGTTCCTCATGAGCCGTCTCACGGCGGGTCAGGACTTGAAGGTCACCAAGGACCTCGGCTTGGCCACCATGAACGCCATCGGATTGCTCATCGCGATCTTCATTGGCACGGGGCTCGTGTCGAAAGAGGTCGAGCGCCGCAGCATCTATTCGATTCTCGCCAAACCCCTGTCGCGGTCCAGTTTCGTCGTGGGCAAGTACGCCGGTCTCGTGCTCACCCTCGCCGTCAATCTCGCCCTGATGACCATCGCCTTCTACGTGATGATGCTCTACATGACCTGGACCACCGACGACTGGATCACGCAAGGCTGGCGGGCACCGGCGCTCGACCCCGGCCTGCTGGTGCCGATTGCGCTGCTGGGCGTGCAGCTGATGCTCGCGACGGCCGTTGCGCTCTTCTTCTCCACGTTCTCGAGTCCTTTGCTGGCCATGCTCTTCACGCTCGGGGTGTGGGTGGCGGGCCATTTCAGCGGCGACTTGCGCAACTTCCAGACCGCGGTCGACTCCCCGGCTGCGATTGCCCTGGCCCGTGGCCTCTACTACATCGTGCCGAACCTGTCGGTCATCGACGTCAAGAACGAGATCGTGCACGGCAAGGCGGTGCCATGGCCGTCGGTCGGCATCGGCGTGGCGGCGCTCCTGGCGTACGTGGGTGCGCTCGTCGCGGCTGCGACCCTCGTCTTCAATCGCCGGGACTTCAAGTAGGGCGGGCGTCCCGTGACGGTCTCTTCAGCACGTGCTTCCGACCGCGGCGTGACGGCGACGCTCGTCGTCCTGCTCACGATGGCGGTGACGTTGCAGGCCGCGAGGGAGCGACTCGCGCCGCCACGGGAGGCAGAGGTGCCGGCGCTCTGGCTGCAGTCGCCCGAAGCCGCCCGGCGGATCATGCTGTCGTTCACCGACCTTGCGGCTGACGTCTACTGGATGCGTGCCGTGGTGCACTACGGTAGCGAGCGTCGATCACAGGGGACCAGACGGTTCCCGTTGCTGTATCCGCTGCTCGACATGGCCACCACGCTGGATCCCTTGTTCGACGTCGCCGCGCGCATGGGGGCGATCTTCCTGAGCGAAGGATATCCTGGCGGCCCGGGCCGGCCCGACCGCGCGATCCAGCTACTCGAGAAGGGCCTGTCGCATGATCCCGCGCGTTGGCAGTATCGCCACGACCTCGGGTTCGTGAACTACTGGTGGCTGAAGAACTACGCCGAGGCGGCGCGCCAGTTCGAGCTTGGCAGCCGCATGCCAGATGCGCCGGAATGGCTGCGGACCATGGCCGCCGTCACGCTCGCCAGAGGCGGCGACCGCGACGCCGCGCGGAAGCTCTGGACTGAGATGCTGGAGGCCGCAGACGTGGACTGGATGCGCCGCGCGGCGGTCTACGGGCTGCAGCAACTGCGCGCGCTCGACGACCTCGACGGGCTGCGCGCGCGGGTTGGCCGCGTCACCGAGCTGACCGGAGCGTTGCCACGAACGTGGGCGGCCGTGATCGCGGCCGGGCTCCTCACCTCCGCGCCTCTCGATCCCAGCGGTGCGCCCTATGCGCTGGGCGCCGACGGAACCGTGACGCTCGACCCGACATCCGCACTCAATCCCTTGCCGATGCTGGAGACGCACCGATGACGCTCCCTCCAGCGGCAGTGCCGGTCGTGGCAGGGCTGTTCGGCCTGCTCCTCGGCTCCTTCTTGAACGTCTGTATCTTCCGCCTGCCTCGGGGCGTGTCGGTGGTCTGGCCGGCCTCGGCCTGCGGCGGTTGCAAACGTGAGCTGCGCTGGTTCGAGAACATCCCCGTCGTGAGCTGGGTAGTGCTGGGCGCCAGGTGCGCGCGCTGCAAGGCGCCCATTTCGATTCAGTATCCGCTGGTCGAAGCGGTCACCGCCGTGCTGTTCGTGGTCGTGGCGGCAGTGACCCCAGTGAGCCCGTTGCTGGCCGCGCGGCTGATCTTCGTGTGCGCGCTCATCGTGCTCTTCACAATCGACCTCGAGCACCAGATCCTGCCGAATGTCATCACGCTGCCCGGCATCGGTGTGGGCCTGGCGTTTGCGCTGCTCGGCCCGCCCGGGTGGCGGGCGGCGCTGCTCGGCGCGCTGCTCGGCGGCGGCCTGCTCTACGCGACGGCGGCGGGCTACTACCTGCTGCGCAAGGAAGAGGGCCTGGGCATGGGCGACGTGAAGATGCTGGCCATGATCGGTGCGTTCCTCGGCTGGCAGGCGGTGCTGCTGACGCTCGTGCTCGCGTCGTTCTCCGGGGCGCTCATCGGCCTGCTGCTCATCGCCTTGCAGCGCGGGTCGATGAAATACGCGCTGCCGTTTGGCACCTTCCTGGCGCTCGGGGCGCTGGTGGCGATGCTGGCCGGGCAGCCGATCATCGACTGGTACGCGGGCTTCTACTAGGCCGATGCCGCAGATATCTCCGGCCGGCGCTCTGCTTCTGGGCCTCACGGCCCTGGTCGGCTTCCTGGCCGGCGTGCTCGGGTTCGCGTTCCTGCGGATTGCCGCCGGCGCGCGCGACTCGGGACGCCATCTGCGCGAGTCGAGCGCCGACACGGCCGTGCTGTCGGCGGCGCTGCAGGAAGCGGTGGCGAAGATCAAGCAGCAAGAGCGATCGAGCTTCGCGCGCGCGGAAGCGTCCGAGCGGCTGAACGCGCAGATCGTCGAAGGCCTCACCTCTGGGCTGCTCGTGGCTGGCGCCGACGGCCGCGTGCGGATGCTCAATCCGGCGGGGCACCGCATTCTCGGCGTGGCGCCGCGGCCGATGCCCGCGCCGCTCGAAGAGATGCTGGCCACCGTGCCGGACCTGGCGCAGCTCGTGCGAGACGCGGCCACCGGCCGACGCGCACCGTCGCGGCGCCACATCGCCACCGGCGGCCTCACCGGCGGTCCATCACATCTTGGTGTGACCTTGTCGCCGTGGTCGGGCGGCGCAGGCGAATCTGGTGTCATCTGCCTGTTCACCGATTTGTCGCGCGTCGTGGCGCTCGAAGAGCAACTCCGCTTCAAGGACGCACTCGCGAAGCTCGGAGAGCTGACGGCCGGGCTGGCGCACGAGTTCCGCAACGGTCTGGCCACGGTGCACGGCTACGCGCGCCTGCTCGACCCGGCCGCCTTGCCCGCGCCGCACGGCACCTACGCCGAAGGCATCCGCGCCGAGACGGCGGCCCTGGGCGAAGTCGTGACCCGCTTCCTGGATTTCGCGCGTCCCGAGCGCCTGACCTTGCAGACCCTTGCGCTCGGGCTGGTCGTGACCCGCGCGGTCACCGACGTGGACCCCGCCCGCACCGCCGTGACCGTCAGTGGCGCCTTCGGCCACGTCGAAGGCGACGAAGTGCTCCTGCGGCAGGCGTTCGCGAATCTGGTGCGCAACGCCATCGAAGCGTGTCAGCGGGCGGGTGTGACGCCGGTAATACATGTGCACGGCGCAGTGCAGGCGGCCGATGGGATCGTGGAGATCACGGTGGCCGACAACGGCCCCGGCCTGCCGGCCGAGGACCGCGATCGCGTGTTCCAGCCCTTCTTCACGACCCGTTCGGATGGCACCGGTCTAGGGTTGGCGCTGGTGCAGAAGTTCATCGTGACGCACAACGGACAGGTGCGCGGCGACAACGGCCTCGATGGCGGCGCGCTCTTCACGGTGCACCTGCCGCTCAAACGCATCGCGGCCTGACAGCTGCGGCCTGAGCTACGGGGACGGGCAGTTGCTGCCACAGGACGCCGAAGGACGGCGTGCAGGTTCTGCCGTCTCGCACCGCCGCGCGGCCTCGCTGCTCAATGAATTCGGGCCGCTCTGCATCGTGACCTTCGTGGATCGCCGGTTGCACTGCGTCGTGGCGTCGCCGCAATTCAACGGCGGCGCCGGGAGGCGCGATGCACAGCGCGAGGGCGTCGGAGCAGGGATTCACCATCGTCGAAGCCATCGTTGCGCTGGCCATCGTGACGACCGGAGTACTGAGCCTGGCCAGCCTGTCAACGCAGGTCACCGTGACCGTGGCGCGGGCCCGGCGACACACCGTCGCCGCGGTGCTGGCCGACCAGGCGCTCGCCGCGCGCCTGCGAGCGCCGATCAGCGCCACCCCTGCCGATTGCCTGCAGCGTGACCGCGCCGGCTGCTCCGAAACCCTCGACGGTTCGGGTCTCGTCACAACCGCCCTGCCAGCGTTCGTGCGCCGCTGGCGGGCCGCCCAGGTCGCGGGAGCCGCAGCAGGCACGTGGGGGCTCACGGTCTGCGTGGTGCCCGCTCACGAGCGGCACGGGGCCGGCGTTGCGCCAGGGGCGTGCGTGGCGCGGATTGTCTGGGAGGCGGCGCCATGACGCCGTGTCCACAGGCGCGTGGGCGTACCCGCACCGAGGCCGGCGCCACGCTTGTCGAGTTGCTCGTGGCCATCGCGCTCCTCGGCCTTGCCCTTGGCACCGTGGCCATGCTGGCCACGGCGGTGCTGGCCGGCTTCGAGGCCGATCCCGCGGCCGCCGATCAACATCAACGGGCACGCGGTGGCATCGCGGCGTTGGTCGATGACGTGCAGCGCGCTGGCAGCGGCTTCGTGCAGTCGTCCGACCTGGCGCCCGGCACGGCTCTGCCCGCCCTTGTGCCCGACGTCGTGGCACCGGGCGCGTGGGCCGTGCGCGCCGTGCCGCGCACCCTCACGACGCTGGCCGGCCGTCGTGGCGCCGCGCACGCCACGCTGCGTGCGCCGGCGGCGGCCGGCGACATCTGGCTGCGGCTGGAGCGTCCCGGCTTCTGTGCCCCGGTCACGATCACCTGCGGGTTCGCCGCAGGTGACGACGTACTGCTGTTCGATGAGCATGGCCGGGTCGCATTCGTCGCGGTGCGTCAGGTCGTGCCGCCACTCGATCTGGAACTGGCGCAGCCGCTCGGCGAGGCCTGGCGCATCGGGGCGTCGGTGTCGGCGGTGGTGGCGCACGCCTACGCACTCCGCCCCGATCCAGCCACTGGGCTCGCGCAACTGGTGCGTCGTCTCGGCGCTGGTCCAGCCAATCCGGTGGTCGACTTCGTGACGCGTTTCGACGTCGAGTGGCACGGAGCGGGCGGCACGCCGTTTGTGCGCGTGGCCCCTGACGGCACGCTCGAAGACGCTACGGCGGGACCACGACCGCCGCCCTCGGGCACCAGTGCCGACCCCCAGTGGCCGGCCGGGGAGAACTGCGCGTATGCGCGCGACGGCGCCGGCGCACCGGTCTGGCGGGGAAGTGCCGCTCCCGTGGCCCTGGCCACACTCGGCGACGGGCCGTGGTGCCCATCGGCGGCGGCGCCGTCGCGATGGGACGTGGATCTGGCGCAGGTGGCGCGCGTGCGCGTCACGTTCGCTGTGGCCGTGGCCTCGGCGCGGCTCCGGCTTCCAGCCAGCGCGCTGCTCGGTGGCCGTCGATCGGGCACTCGTCTGGTGCCCGATCTCACGGTGGTGATGGATCTCGTGCCGGGCCGCCGCAACGGAGGGCAGTGACATGACCATCACGTCGTCGCGGCCGCACGCGGGCTTCGGGCTCGTGTCGGTATTGATCTGGCTCAGCCTGCTGTCGACGTTGGCCCTGGGGGTCGCGCTGGCCACGTTGGCCGAACCGCTCACAGCCGGCGCTCTGCACGAGAAATTGAAGATGGCGCGTGCTGCGGAATCGGCGGTGGCGCTCGCGGTTGCCAGTCTGGCTCAGCACGCCGACTGGACGATCGCACCGGCAGGGGGCATCGGCTCGCTGTTCACCGATGGCGCCCCGGGCGTGCGGGTCGTGGGCGGCGCGACGGTCGACCTCGTCGCCGAGACGCATCTGCGCACCTGCGGTCGGACTGCGGCCTGCGACGACGCCGCCACGTCAGCGTTCGCCGCGGCGCGGCCCTGGGGTGGGCGCAACCCGCGGTGGCAATTGCTGCTGCATCAGCCGCTTGCGGCGCTCGATGCCGAGGCCGGCTTCGTGTGTCCGTGTTACCTCGTGGCATGGGTGGCTGACGATCCGGCTGACGCCGACGGCGACCCGCGCCGCGACGCGCCGGCCGGCGTGGCCGGCCACGGTGTGCTGCTGGTGCGGGGCGCCGCGTTTGGGCTCACCGGAGCGCTCGCCGAGGTCGAGGCGCTCGTCGCGCAGCCGTGCCGCCGGTCGGCGACGCCGTGCGGCGGCATTCGCGTGCAGTCCTGGGGAGCGGTGAACGACGGCGTTCCTTGACCGCATGGCGGCGTGGGCGTAGCATCGCGACAGGGTGATTCATCCATGACTTCACGTGCCTCACGTCGTCTTGCTGTCGTGTGTGTGGCCATGCTGATTGGCGCACTGCCGATGGTCGCCAGCGCGCAGTCGCTCGCCGATGCCGCTCGGGCCGAGCAGGCGCGGCGCAAGGAACAACCGAAGGCGGCCAAGGTCTACACGAACGACAGCGTGAAGACCGACATCACGCCGAGCACTGCGTCGGCAGTCGCCGCCGTCGAGGGCACCGCTGCGGCCCCGGCCGCCGCACCCGCGGTCGCCCCCGATGCGGCCGCCGCGGTCGCCCCTGCCAGCGGCGAGCCCCGCGACCAGGTCTATTGGAAGGGCCGCGTGACCGCCGCGCGCGAGCAGCTCGAGCGCTCACGCACCTTCGCCGAGGCGCTGAACACGCGCATCACCACGCTCACCGCCGACTTCGTCAATCGCGACGACCCGGCGCAGCAGCGCGTGATCGCGCAGAACCGCACGAAGGCCGTGGCCGAACTCGACCGCGTGCAGCGCGAGATTGCGTCACATACCAAGGCCATCACCGCCATCGAGGACGAGGCGCGCAAGGCCGGCGTGCCGCCCGGCTGGCTCCGCTGAGCGGCGTCAGCCGTCCGGCCACCGAGTCGCACGACGCCGTCGTGCTCGTTGTCGAAGACCGCGACTCCCTCCGCACGATGCTCCGGCTCGCGCTCGAGTCGCATGGCCACCACGTGGTCGAGGCGCGCGATCAGCGTGAGGCCGAAGCAGCCATGGCCAGCACTGCGCCAGCGGTGGTGATCACCGACCTGCGGCTCCCGGTGGGCGATGGCCTCGGCGTGTTGCGCGCCGTCAAGGCCATGGACGCCTCGATCCCCGTCGTGGTCATGACCGCCTTTGGCGGGGTGCAGGATGCCGTGGCCGCCATGAAGGACGGCGCCCTCGACTTCCTCGCCAAGCCGGTCGATCCCGACCATCTGCAGCTCGTCGTCGGGCGCGCCGTCGCGCAGCAGCGACTGGTGCGCGAGCACGAGCGGCTGAAGCAGGAAGTGGCGGAACGCCGCGGCGCGCCGCGCATCATCGGCAAGGCGCCGACGCTGCTGAAGGCGATCCACACGATGCAGCGCGCCGCCGCCACCGGCATCACGGTGCTGCTCGAAGGCGAAAGTGGCACGGGCAAGGAACTGTTCGCGCGCGCGCTGCATGCCTGGAGCGAGCATGCGGAGGGACCCTTCATCGCCATCAACTGCGCGGCGCTGCCAGAAACGCTGCTCGAGTCGGAGTTGTTCGGCTACGAGAAGGGCGCCTTCACCGGCGCGACGCAGCGTAAGCTCGGCCGCTTCGAGCTGGCCCACCGCGGCACGCTCTTCCTGGACGAGATTGGTGAGCTGGCGCCGAGCATCCAGGCCAAGATCCTGCGTGTGCTCGAGACGCGCGAGTTCGAGCGCGTCGGTGGCACCGCCACGCTGCGCGCGGACGTACGGCTGGTGGCCGCGACCAACCGCAATCTGCGGCAGGAGGTAGCGGAGCGGCGCTTTCGCGAGGACCTGTTCTTCCGCCTGTCGGTGATGCCGATCACCGTGCCGCCTCTGCGCGACCGGGGCGACGACGTGGCTCTGCTCGCGCAATACTTCGTGGAGCGCCACGCGCAGACCGCCGGCCGCACCCCGCCGGTGCTCGATGACGCAGCGCGTGTGGCGCTCGAGGCCTACCCGTGGCCGGGCAACGTGCGCGAGCTACAGAACTGCCTGGAACGCGCGGCCATCCTGTGCGACGGCGGGGTCATCACCCCGCGGCACTTGCACCTGGTCGAGGCCGCCGCGCCGGCCACCAGCGAGCCGGCCAGCATGAACCTGTCGGGCACGCTCGCCGACGTGGTGGAGCGCGCGCAGCAAGACGCCGAACGCCAGAAAATCGCCGCGGTGCTGGCCGAGACGGGCAATGACACGGCGCGTGCCGCCGACCTGCTCGGCGTGGGCTTCCGCGTGCTCATCGCCAAGATGCGTGCCTACGACCTGGGCACGCAGTGAGCGGCAGCGCGCTCAGCGCGCGCGGATGCCGACGGCGGTCAAGGCCGCCCGCAGCTCGCGCGCGGTCACGTCAGTGACGGTCGTGGTGGCGCCGCCGCCGGCCGCCAGCACGAAGTGCAGCCGGCCGTTCACGACCTTCTTGTCGCGGCTGATCGCCTCGATCACGTCCGCCGCGGCCACGTCGGCGACTGACGGCAACGGCCCCAGCCGGGCGATGAGCGCCGAGACGCGCGCCGCCAGCTGCACTGGCGTGACCCCACGCGCCACCCCGAGCGCGAGGGCGGCGCGCATGCCGAGACCCACGGCTTCGCCGTGCCGCAGCCGGCCATAGCCGGTGGTGGCCTCGAGGGCGTGTCCCACCGTGTGGCCGAAGTTGAGGGTGCGGCGCACGCCGTGCTCGTGCTCGTCGGCGCTGACGACGTCGGCCTTGATGCGGCAACAGGCGCGGATGACCTCGGTCAGCGCGTCGCCGCGCTGGGTGAGCACCTCGGGGAGCGCGCCGTCGAGCACTCCGAGCAAGCCCTCGTCGGCGATCGCGCCATACTTGACGACCTCATACAGGCCGGCGCGAAACTCGCGGCGCGAGAGCGTGGCGAGGGCGTCGGGGTCGACGACCACGAGCGCCGGCGGATGGAACGCGCCCACCAGATTCTTGCCGCGCGCCAGGTTCACGCCGACCTTGCCGCCAATGGCGCTGTCGACCTGCGCCATGACGGTGGTGGGCACATGCACGAGCCGCACGCCCCGCAGGAACGTGGCGGCCGCAAATCCCACCATGTCGCCGATGACGCCGCCACCGACCGCGACGATCGTGGATCCGCGGTCCACCCTGGCCTCGAGTAGCGCGTCGTAGACCGTCGCGACCGTGGCGAGGGTCTTCGCCCGTTCGCCGTCGGCCACGAGGATCGGCGTGACGCGGCCGAGGTGCGCGCCCTGGGCCGTCCACACCCGCCGGCTCGAGACCATCACGACCGCGCCGCCGACGCCGGCCTCGGCGAGTACCGCGCGCAGACGCGTGCGCGCGGCCCGCGCCACGACCACGCCGTAGACGCCGTGCTGGGAGCGGACTTCGATGGGGGAAGCGGCCATGGCTGCGCGCGCGGCCGAGCGGCCGCAGATGCGGATGGTAGGATACACCCGGTGCGGGATGCGGCGGATTTTCTGGTTGTCGGCAGTGGCGTGGCGGGTCTGCGCGCGGCCGCATCGCTGGCCGCGCACGGGTCGGTAATCGTGCTCACCAAGGCCGACGAGCCGGGCGAAAGCAACACCGGCTACGCGCAGGGCGGCATTGCCGCGGCGGTCGGCGACGACGACTCCACCGACCTGCACCTGCGCGACACCGAGGCCGCCGGCGACGGGCTGTGCCGCCACGACGCGGTGCGCGTGCTCGTCGACGACGGCCCGGCCTACGTGCGCGAGCTGGCGGCGTGGGGGGCGCGTTTCGACCGTGACGCGCAGGGGCGGTTCGCGCTGGGCCGTGAGGGTGCGCACAGCGTGCGGCGCGTGCTGCACGCCGCCGACGCGACCGGCCGCGAGATCAGCCGCGTGCTGTGGGAGCACGTGTCGGCGTTGCCGGCGGTGCGGGTCGTGGACGATGCCCGGGCCGTGCACCTGACGCTGGCGCAGGGCGCCTGCGTGGGCGTGCGCTACGTGCACGGCACCTCCGTCATCGACGTGCGCGCCGCCGCCACGCTGCTGGCCACGGGCGGGGCAGGACGGGTCTTCCGCGAGACCACGAATCCACCGGTTGCCACCGGCGACGGCGTGACGCTGGCGTGGCAGGCCGGCGCGGCCGTGTCGGATCTGGAATTCGTACAGTTCCACCCCACGGTGATGGCCGTGCCCGGCACCGCGCGGTTCCTGCTCTCGGAAGCCTTGCGCGGCGATGGCGCATGGCTGCTCAACGCGCACGGCGAACGGTTCATGACGCGCTACGAAGCGGCGGGCGAGCTGGCCTCGCGCGACCTCGTGGCTCGCGCGATCGTGCGCGAGGAAGTGCGCACCGGCGCGCCAGTCACGCTCTCGCTGCGGCATCTCGATGCCGAGTGGGTGCGGCGCCGGTTCCCGACGATCGCGGCCGCGTGTCGCGAGCGCGGGCTCGACCTGGCCACGGACGCGGTGCCGGTGTCGCCCGCGGCGCACTACATGATGGGCGGTGTCGCCACCGACATCGACACGCGCACCACGGTGCCGGGCCTGTATGCCGCCGGAGAGGTGGCGTGCACCGGCGTCCACGGCGCGAACCGGCTGGCCAGCAACTCACTGCTGGAGGGCCTGGTCTTTGGCGGTCGCGCGGCCGTGGCGATGTGCGAACCGCCGCGCAGCGGCGCGGTCGATCGTGTGCGGACGCGCGGGCTGATGCCCGCGGCGGCCGCGGCCACCGTGGTGCCCGAAGCCGACGCGGTGCGCGAGCTGATGTGGCGCGAGGTGGGCCTGGTGCGCGAGGCGACCGGCCTGGCTCGTGCGGTCGTCACGCTCGACGGCTGGCGCCGGGCCGCGCAGGCCGGCGATCCCGCTGGCGGCAGCGCCATCGTCTCGCTCACGACCGTGGCCTGGCTGATCGCGCGGGCCGCGCTCGATCGCCGTGAGAGCCGCGGTGGGCACGCCCGGTCGGACTTCCCGGCAAGAGACGATCTACACTTCAAGGTTCACGTCACCGAGAGCATTCATGACCAAGACTCCTGAGAGCGGTGGGGGCAAGGTGACCGAGATCACCCCCCAGACCGAAGACTTCTCCCGCTGGTACCTCGACGTCGTTCGCAAGGCCGAACTCGCCGACTACTCGCCCGTGAAGGGCTGCATGGTGATCCGGCCGTACGGCTACGCGATCTGGGAACTGATCCAGCGGCAGCTCGATGACCGCTTCAAGGCCACCGGCCACGTGAACGCCTACTTCCCCCTCTTCATTCCCGAGAGCCTGATCATGAAGGAGGCGGAGCACGTCGAGGGCTTCGCGCCGCAGGTGGCGTGGGTGACCAGGGGCGGCACCGAGGAACTCGAGGAGCGGCTGGTCGTGCGTCCCACGTCCGAGACCATCTTCGGCGTGATGTACCAGAAGTGGATTCAGTCGTGGCGCGATCTGCCCCTGCTCATCAACCAGTGGGCCAACGTGGTGCGCTGGGAGAAGGTCACGAGGCCGTTCCTGCGCACCACCGAATTCCTCTGGCAGGAAGGCCACACCGCGCACGAGACGGCCGACGAAGCGCAGGAAGAGACGTTGAAGATCCTGGCGCTCTACAAGGAGTTCTGCGAGAACGTCCTGGCCATGCCGGTCGTCGACGGGCAGAAGAGCAGCAGCGAGAAGTTCGCTGGCGCCGAACGCACCTACTCGATCGAGGCGCTCATGGGCGATGGCCGCGCGCTGCAGGCGGGCACGTCGCACAACCTCGGTCAGAATTTCGCCAAGGCCTTCGAGATCCAGTTCCAGGGCCGCGACAAGACGCTGCAGCACGTGTGGACGACGTCGTGGGGGGTGTCGACGCGCCTCATCGGCGGCGTGATCATGACGCACGGCGATGACCGTGGCCTCATCCTGCCGCCCAACGTGGCCCCGTGGCAGGTCGTCGTCATCCCCATCCCACGCGGCGACTGGAAGACGACAGTGCTGCCGGTCTGTCAGGCGATTCGCGACGAGCTGAAGGCGGCCGGGATCCGCGTGCGGCTCGACGACGACGAGAGCCAGACGCCCGGCTGGAAGTACGCCGAGTACGAGATGCGCGGGGTGCCGCTGCGGCTCGAGATCGGCCCCAAGGACATCGAGAAGCAGTCGGTGTTCTCGGCCCGGCGCGACACCAAGGCCAAGGCGGCGCTGCCGATGGCCGGCCTGCCGGGTCACGTGAAGGCGCTGCTCGACGAGATCCAGGCGTCGTTGCTGGCCAAGGCGCTCGCTTTCCGCGAGGCGCACACGTCGTCGGCGTCGAACTACGACGAGTTCACACAGGCCATGGCAGGACGTCCCGGTTTCGTGGTCTCACCCTGGTGCGGTTCGGACACCTGCGAAGCCGGGATCAAGACCGACACGCAGGCCACCATCCGCAACATCCCGTTCGGCTCGACCGCACCGACGGCGCCGTGCATCAAGTGCGGCAAGCCGGCGGAATTCAGCGCCTGGTTCGCGAAGGCCTACTAGAACGCTAATCTTTGTCTTCTTCGTCGGTGCGGCGCTTCTTCTGGAAGATCCACGCCACGCCGATGCTGATCACGTAGAGCACGAGCATGGGCGCCGCGGTGACCGTTTGACTCACAGGATCGCCGCCCGGGGAGGCGACGGCCGCCACGATGAAGATGATGAGCACCGCGTACTTGATGTGCTTGGCCAGGAATCCGGCGGTGACCATCCCCAGGCGGGCCAGCACCATCACGAGCATCGGCAACTGGAACATCACGCCCATGGCCAGCAACAGCCAGGCGTACATCGAGAACACGGGCGCGATCCGTGGCAGGAACCTGACTTGCGCGGTCTGGAAGCTGGCGAAGAACTGAAACGCCATCGGGAACGCGAGGTAGTGCGAGAACGCCGCACCGGCCAGGAAGAGCGCGCTCGAGAAGAACACGAACGGCACGGCCAGCCGCTTCTCATTGGCATACAGGCCGGGGGCGATGAACAGCCACACCTGCAGCATCACGTAGGGCGATGAGATGAGCAGTCCGAGAATCGCCGCGATCTTGATGTAGAGGAAGAACTGCTCGCCAGGCTCGGTGAACACGAACTCCGCGCCCGGGGGCAGCGTCGCCACCAGCGGCTTCATGACGAATTCCTGCGCCTGCTGCGCGAACGCGAACGCCGCCACGAAGCCGGCAAGCAGCGCGACGATCGCGTGGGTGAGCCGCTTGCGCAACTCGTCCAGGTGATCGAGGAAGCTCATCCGCCCATCGAGATCGTCTTCGGGGTCGGGTCCCTCGGCGGCGTCGCCGTCGTATTTCCCCAACGGCGCGTCGGCGTCAGTTTTCTTGAACGGAACGAGGGCCATCGCCCGCTAGCTGCCGCTCTCGCCGCGCGAGACGGGCTGGCCGTGCGTGCCGTCAGCGTCGACCACCTCGGCCGGCGCCGGTGGCGGGACGGACGCGGTCTTGGCGCGCTCGTCCTTCTGCTCTTCGAGCTTGATCTCCTGCTCGAGCGTGTTCTGCAGCTCGGTCGAGGCCTTCTTGAACTCGTGGATGCTCTTACCGAGCGACTTGCCCAGCTCCGGCAGCTTCCGGGGCCCGAAGATGATGAGGGCGATCACCAGGATGATGACCAGTTCCGGCATGCCGATCGATCCGAACATCGCGAACTCCAGGGCAGAGGACGAGGGCCGCGGGGGCGCCCGCCGTTTCGACGGCCGACTACATCACAGTGGGCCTCGGATCCCAGTATAGGCCCGTTCGCCCCACGTCAAGCAGGGCGCCCATCGGAACCAATGGGAATTGACTCCCGCCGGGGCAGCGTCCCGCGGTAGCATTCGACTATGCGGACCTCGAGATTCTTCACCGTGGCGGCGCTAGCAGTTCTGCTCTCTGCTGGCCTCGGGGGCGTGCTCGGCCGTAGCGCCCTGGCGACGGAAGACCGCGTGCCGGCGCACTACAAGGCGTTCACCGCGGCCCTGGCCGCGATTGAATCGGAATACGCCGAGCCAGTCGAGTCGGACCGCCTGGTCTACGGCGGCATCAACGGGATGCTGCAGACGCTCGATCCGCATTCCAACTTCATGGACCCGAAGACCTACGCGCAGATGCGCGAGCGTCAGGAGCAGCGTTACTACGGTCTCGGCATCACCATCCAGTCGCTCGACCGCAACATCACCGTCGTGCGCGTGTTCGAAGGGTCGCCGGCCCACCAGAAGGGCCTGCGCCGTGGCGACGTGATCGCCAAGACCGCCGACCAGGATCTCACCGGCTGGACGACCGACCAGGCGGTCACGAAACTGCGCGGGCCCAAGGGCACCTTCGTGAACATCTCCCTGCGCCGTCCCGGCATCACCGACCTGCTGTCGATGGACGTGATGCGCGACCAGGTCACGATCCCGAGCATTCCGGCGCACTTCCTCACGACGAACGACACCGGCCTCATCCGGCTCGAGGACTTCGCCGAGCACACCGATGACGAACTGGGCGAGGCGCTCGACGACCTGCGTAAGCAGGGCATGCAGCGGCTCGTGCTCGACCTGCGCGGCAACCCCGGCGGCCAGCTCGATCAGGCGATTCGCGTCTCGAACCGCTTCCTGGCGCGCGGCGAGCTCATCGTCTACACCCGTGGCCGCGTCGACAACTCCGACGAGGACTACCGCGCCACGCGCCAGAGCGACTTCCTCGAGGTGCCGATGGTGGTGCTGGTGAATCGCAACAGCGCCAGCGCCTCCGAGATCGTCGCGGGCGCGCTGCAGGATCACGACCGCGCGCTCGTCGTCGGAGAAACCACGTTCGGCAAGGCCCTCGTGCAGTCGGTCTACCGGGTGAGTCAGGGCGCCGGCCTGGCGCTCACGACCGCGCGCTACTACACGCCGAGCGGACGCCTGATCCAGCGGCCCTGGGATGGCGCGTTCGACGAGTACCTCACCTACACGATGCGCGACCAGGCGACGCGCCAGCACACGGCCGACGAGATGAAGCTCACCGACGGCGGCCGGAAGGTCTACAGCGGTGGCGGCGTGGAGCCTGACGAGCGGTTCGACGGTCCGGTCGAGGGCTTCAATCCCACGCGCTTCGGCCGGTCGCTGTATGGCCGGCAGCTCTTCGGCAGCTACGCCGAGAAGTTCTACGCTGCCGGTGACACGCGTCCGGGCACCTCCAGCGTCGAGCGCCTCTCTGTCGACCAGGACTTCGCCGTGAATGACGCGATGCTGGCCGACTTCAAGAAGTTCGTCGAGGGGAAGCGCGTGACGATGGACGAGGCGGCCTGGACGACCGACCGCACCTTCATCAGCGCCATGGTGCGCTTCGAGATCGACTCGGCCGTGTTCGGCATGGGTGTGGCACGCCGCCGGCTGCTCGAGGTCGACCCCCAGGCGCAGCACGCCCTCGGCCTCTTTCCGCAGGCCGAAAAGCTGCTGACGCTGGCCAAGGTCAAGAGCACCCGTTCAGGGCAGTAACCCCAAAATGTAGGGGTTCGGGAATCGCCTTGCCACACAGGTAGGGCCTTGCTAGACTGGCCGGCAGTCTGGTCCAGCACGGGCATTCGCCCACTTCCCGCTGGATCGTTGCGGGTTTCCATGCGCCTCGATCGCCTTCAAATTTCCGGTTTCAAGTCCTTTTCCGATCGGTCGGAGCTTGCCTTCGACGGCGGTGTCACCGCCATTGTCGGGCCCAACGGCTGCGGCAAGAGCAATGTGGCCGATGCGCTCACCTGGGTGCTCGGCGAGCAGAGCGCCAAGAGCCTGCGCGGCGACAAGATGGAGGACGTCATCTTCGGCGGCAGCGACGCCCGGAAGCCCACTGGGGCGGCCGAAGTGCGCCTGCGCCTGAGCGGCGTGCCCTTGCCGCCGTCAGCTCCCCACAGCCCTCACCACGCCGCCAACGGTCATAACGGGCACAACGGCCACGAGCTCGACGCGCAGGACGCGCTCGACCTGATCGACCCCGTGCAGGCCGTGCGCGACGTGGAAGTGACGCGGCGCCTGTATCGCTCGGGCGAGAGCGAGTACCTGATCGACGGCGCCCAGTGCCGGCTGCGCGACGTGCACGAGCTGCTCATGGACACCGGCCTGGGGGCCAAGGCCTACTCGATCATCGAGCAGGGCAAGATCGGCATGATCCTGAGCTCGCGGCCGACCGACCGCCGTCAGCTGATCGAAGAGGCGGCCGGCGTCACGAAGTACAAGTCGCGCCGCCGGGCCGCGGCGCTGAAGCTGGACGCGGCGCAGCAGAACCTCACCCGCCTCGACGACATCGTCTTCGAAGTCGAGAAGCAGTGCGGGTCGCTCAAGCGCCAGTCGTCGAAGGCGCGCCGCTATCAGCGGCTACGCGACGAGATGCGCCGCTGGGAGAAGGTGCTCTTCGCGCGCCGCTACCGGCACCTCGCCGAGCACATCGAATCGGCCCGTACCCGTCTCAGCGACGCGCGCCAGGACGAAGTGGCCTCGAGTGCGCGCCTCGCCGAAGTGGAGACCGAGCTGGCCCGCGTGCGCATCGAACTTGCCAGGGCCGAGCAGGACGCCGCCGGAGTACGTGAAGCCGCGCATGCCCGCGAACTCGAGGTGAACCGCCGGCAGCAGCAGTTGGCGCTCGACGCCCAGCAGGCGGCTATGCTCGAGACGCGCATCGGCGAACTCGACAGCGAACGCCAGTCGCTCGAAGAGCGGCGCGAACCGGAACGCCTGCGCCTGGAGGAGCGCCGGCTCGCGATCGGCGAGGCGGAGCGCGCCCGCGACGAGGCTGCCGCCGCCGCTGGGTCGGCCGCCGCGCGGTTCACCGCGGCGCAGCAGGCGATCGCGACCGCCGACCAGGAGGTGGACCGCGCGCGCAGTCAGGTGCACGCCGCCATCAACCACATGACGGCCCTGGCCGCGGCCGTCGAGCACGCGGTGGCCGAGCGTGAACGCTCCGCCGCCGTCCTCGGTCGACTCGAAGTTGAGGCCCGCGACCTCGACGCGGAACTGCAGCGCGCGGCCGACGCCCGCGATCGCGCGACCGACGCGCTGCGCCAGGCCCAGTCGGGCTTGGCGTCGACCGAGCTCGCCCGATCCGCGCGCGAATCGGATCTGGCCGCCGCGCGCACCGAGCACGAGTGGCGCGAACGCGAGAAGCGCCAGCGCGAACACGACCTGGCGGGCGAGAGCGCGCGCCTCCGTTCACTTGAAGAGGTCGAGGCCGCCCGGGCTGCGTTCAGCGATGGGGCCCGCATGCTGCTCGCCAGCGCCGATGCCGCCGTCGGACAGCGCGGCGCGCTGGCCGACTACCTCGAGGTGCAGCCCCGTTACGAGCGGGCGGTCGAGGCGACGCTCGGCGACCTGCTCGAACACGTGGTGGTCGACAGTCACACCCAGGCCCATGCCGGCTTCCAACTGGTGCGGCGCGACGGCGCCGGCCGCTGCGGCTTCATCGTAATCAGCGACCGGGTGGCGGCTGAACCGCCACCGGCGATCGCGCATGTGCCCCAGGGCTGCGTCACGCTGTCGAGCGTGGTGCGTGTCACCGGCCCCTTTGCCGCGGCGCTGCGCAGCGTGGTCGGCGAAGCGCTCATCACCGAGTCGCTCGACGATGCCGCCTCGCTGGCCGGCGGTGCCGGCGTGCCGGTTGTGACGCTCGACGGCGACGTCTATCGCGGCGCGCACGTGGTCAGCGGCGGCAGTCGCACCGAGTCCACGGGCATTCTCGCGACCAGGCGCGAGATTCGCGACCTGCGCGAGCGGGTGGCTGGCGGCCAACACGCGGTCGAAGCGCTGACCGCGGAACTGGCGGGCTGTCACCAGGCGATCGCCACGGCCAGCGCCGCGGTGATGGGGCTCGTGGCCGACGGTCATCGCCAGGAGAAGACGATCGTGTCGGCCCAGGGCGACGCGGCCCGGGCGTCGGCCGACGAGTCGCGCGTGCGCCAGCGCGTCGAGCTCGTGGCGACCGAGGCGCGCGGGGCGCGTGAGGCGATCGCGAGCCTCGACGTTCGCCATGCCGACGCGCAGGCGACCATCGACCGGCTCGCCGGCGAGCGGAGTGAACACGAGGCGATGCTGGCCGAGCGGCAGCGCATGCTGCTCGAGGGCCGCGAGCTGGCCCACACGCTCAGTCAGAGCGCGGCCGAAGCGCGGGCCCTGCACGCGGGCCTGGTGGAGCGCGCGCGCGCGGCGGTGGCAGAGGTGGAGCGGCTGGAAGACGCCGCCCGCGAACTGAGTGAACGAGCCGACGCCTGCCGCCGCGACATGGCGCTGATGCGCGAGCAGCGCGAGCGCCTCCTGGCCAGCAGCGAGGACGGAAAGCGGCTCATGGACGAGAGCATCCACGCGCTCGAAGACCTGCGCGAAGAGATGCTCGAGGCCGACGACGAAACGCTGGTGTTGAAGGCCGCCACCGATCGCCAGGAGCAGTCGATTCGCGACGCGCGCCGGGCGCTCGACGCGGTGCGCGCCCTGGCCGCCGAACTCGACGTGTCGCGCGCCACCGGCGAAGCCGAGCTGACCCATCTGGCACAGCAGAGCCTGGATGCCGTGCAGGCTGACCTCGACACGGTCGCCGCAGAAGTGGCCGAGATGGAGAGCCAGGGCATCCACGCACCCGACGCCCGGCTGATTCGCCGCGCCGTGGCGGAAGCCGCCGAGGCGACCGACGCCGACAGCGACGAAGCGGCCGAGCTCGCGGCGCCGGCGGCCGAAACCGGCGCCGAAGCCGTGGCGGCCGATGCCGCCGTGGCCGAAGCGGCACAGGCCGCGATGACGGCGGAAGAGGCCATCGCGGAACTGCGGGCGCAGATCGAGCGGCTCGGGCCGGTCAACATGATGGCGATCCAGCAGCACACCGAGCTCGATGAGCGCCGCATCTTCCTGACCACCCAGCGCCAGGACCTGGTCGATTCCATCAGCCAGACCAACGAAGCCATCAAGCGCATCGACGAGACCACGCACGCCCGCTTCCGCGACGCGTTTGCGGCCATCAACGAGAACTTCCAGGTCACCTTCACGACGCTCTTCGGCGGCGGCCGCGCCGGCCTCACGCTGCTCGATGAGTCGGACCCGCTCGAGAGCGGGATCGACATCGTGGCGTCCCCTCCAGGCAAGCGGCTGCAGAATGTGATGTTGCTCTCGGGCGGCGAGAAGGCGCTCGCCGCCATCGCGTTGATGTTCGCGATCTTCAAGTACAAGCCGAGCCCGTTCTGCCTGCTCGACGAAATCGACGCGCCGCTCGACGACGCCAACATCGGCCGGTTCGTGGAGCTGCTGCGCTCGATGCTCGACCGCACCCAGTTCATCATCATCACCCACAGCCGCAAGACCATGGAGATCGCCGACCGTCTCTACGGCGTCACCATGGAAGAGCCGGGCGTGTCGAAGGTGATTTCGCTCCAGATGAACTGACCGCGCCGAACTTCGCCCCCATCCTGGACGTATGTCCAGGACAGGGGGCAAGACACATGCGTTCACTGACAGCTCGCGCCGCGCTCATGCCGGTTCTGCTGGCCGCCGCGCTGGTGGCGTCGGCCGGGTGCGACGTGAAGATGGCCGCCGATGGCGACCTGTCCGTCGACATGTGGCACGGCCAGGCGCAAGACACCTGGACTCGTAGCTATGCCCTGGCGCCCGGCGGGCGCCTGGAAGTCATCAACGTCAACGGCCAGATCACGGCCGAGGCGTCGGACGGCGCCACCGTCGAGGTGCAGGCCGAGCGTTCGGCGTCGGCCGGCTCCGACGATGCCGCCAAGGAACTGCTCGACACGATCGAGATGCGCGAGGAAGTCGGCGCGGACCGCGTGCGGATCGCCACCATCGCTCCCCGCGTGCGGCTCGGCAACCACAAGGTCACCTACACCATCAAGGTGCCCAGGGGCGTGCACGTTGATTTGCGCACCGTCAATGGGGGCGTCAGGCTCGAGGACGTGAGCGGGGACGTGCGGGCCGAAACGACCAACGGCGGCGTGCGCGGCCGGGTGGCGGCGGCGTCGCTGATCGAGGCACGCACCACCAATGGCGGTGTCGAACTCGAGCTCACCGGGGCCCTGGCGCCAGACGGCCGCGTGTTGCTCACGAGCGTCAACGGCGGCGTGCAGTTGAAAGTGCCCGGCGACACCAAGGCCCAGGTTCGCGCCCGGTGCACGAACGGACGCGTGAGCGTCGACGACCTGCCGTTCACGGCGGAGGGCGAGCAGAACCGGCGCCGGCTCGACGGCACGCTCAATGGCGGCGGCGGGCGGATCGAACTCCAGACGACCAACGGCGGCGTGTCCCTCGGCCGGTCCTGACCGGGTAGCGGCCGCGTCGGCCGTTGTCCCAGGGGCGGCGAGTGTCGTACGCTTCACGGACGAGCATGAGTCCGCCGTGAACGAAGACAAGTCCACCCGGTACCATCGGCGCCGCCGCCGCGCCGATTTCACGGGCACCGTCCTGGTCGGCGCGTTTCTGCTGCTGGTTGCCGCATCCGGCCTGGCCGCCGCGTTTCGCAGCGCCTCGGAATGGCTCACCGCATGGCTGCCCAGCATGCTGGCGCCCGGCGCCGCCGCCGCGCTCTTCCTGGTCGGCCTGGTCGCCACCGTGCAGGCCCTCGAGCTGCCGTTTGCGTGGTACCAGAGCTACTGGCTCGAGCGGCGCTACGGACTGTCCACGCAGATCCTGGCGCATTGGCTCGCCGACCACGTGAAGGCCGTGACTGCCAGCAGTGCCGTGATGGTGGCCGGGGTCTGGGCCGTCTACCTGTGCATGCGCTGGTGGCCGACGGCGTGGTGGCTGGTGGCGGCCACGGCCTTTACGCTGGCCATGGTGGTGCTGGCGCGGCTCGCCCCAATCCTGCTGCTGCCGGTGTTCTACCGGGTGCGCCCGCTACGCCGGGCGAGTCTGTCGGAGCGCTTGCTGCACCTGGCCGAGCGCGCCGGCGCGCCGGTCATCGGCGTCTACGAGTGGGTGATTGCCGGGCATACGCGCAAGGCCAATGCCGCGCTTGCCGGGGTCGGACGCTCCCGCCGGATCCTGCTGTCGGACACGATGCTCGACGCCTACACCGACGAGGAGATCGAGGTGGTGCTCGCGCATGAACTCGCGCACCATGTGCACCACGACCTGTGGACCAGCATGCTCTTGCGCACGGTCACGCTCTTCGGCGGCTTCTACCTGGCCGCCGCGACCATCGCGGTCGTCGCGCCGTGGCTCGGTCTGCGTGGGCCCGCCGACGTGGCCGGAGCGCCCGTGCTGCTGCTCGTCGCGGGCGGTCTGTCGTTCCTGATGCTGCCGGTAGGCAACGCCCTCTCGCGGGCTCAGGAGCGGCGCGCCGACCAGTTCGCCTTGCGCCTCACTGGTAACCCCGCCGCGTTTGTGACCGCCATGCGGCGCCTGGGCCAGCAGAACCTCGCCGAGGATCGCCCGTCGGCGCTGGCGCGGTGGCTGTTCTACTCGCATCCGCCGGTGCGCGAACGCATCGCCGCCGCCGAGGCCTGGCCCGGCGCCGCGCCGCCGTTGCCCGCCCATGGCATCATCGCCGGCAAGGAGTGAGGACCTGGCTGGCGACCCCTCCCTCGAACGCACGACCGACCTGGAGCAGCGGTTTCCCGACCGGTCCACGACTGTCACCGTCGAGGACCGCCAGCGCCGCGTGTGGCTGGCCAACGATTCACGCTCGCCGAGATCAAGTCGCTCGATGCCGGGTCCCGGTTCTCCGAGAAGTACGCTTGGGCGCGCGTGCCGACGTTCGATGAGGCGGTGGCGCGGATTCGCGGTAAGGCGGGTCTCCATCCCGAGCTGAAGACGCCCGAAATCTATGAGGGACGCGACGTCGACTTCGTGGCGCTGGTCGACTAGGCGCTCGACGCGCGACCGTCGCGGAGTGGCAAAGCGTTGTGGCGGGCTTCGGTCCGGCCAAGGGGATCGTCGCGAAGCACGCCGCCGGGGCAGACGTCGGTTGCCGCCGAAATGGAGCACTTCCTCTACACGCCCGGCGTGGACGCGGTGTTCACCGACAATCCCGACCAGTTCCCGCACCGTCCCTAGCTGGTTCCAGCCGCGGCGTGGCGGCCGCCGCCGGTCAACGGCCGGTCACGACGAGCGTGCCCTTCATGGTGCGGCACTGGGGGTCGCCCGACAGGCTGCAGTAGTACTCGAAGCGGCCCACCTGGTCGGCACGGAACTCGAACGAGATCGTCTCCCCGGCGCCGGCGCGCTTCATCACACGGTAGGCGTCGATGGCGAAGCTATGGGGACCGCCCTCGCTGCGCAGGGTGATCGTGACGAGATCGTTCTTCGAGACCTCGAGCCGATCGGGCTCGAAGCGTCCGTCCTTGGCCACGACCGTGAAGGCGCGTCTGGTGGGGGCGACTTCCTGCGTCGCTGCCGCCGCCGTCACGAGCGGGAGCACGGCCAGCGCCGCGGCGAGCATGCGCATGCGAACCACAGACCGATTGTAGCCGGGACCAGGGACTGTCGGGGCTGGGGACTGGGGGCTGGGTCGCGCACGAACACGAAGGGCCGGGAGAGGTTCTCCCGGCCCTTCGTGTTGAGTTGAGCATGAGCGTCACGCCGTCATCGGTGCGAGCCCTAGCCCTAGTCCCCAGTCCCGCCGCGCCCTTCAGGCGCGGCCGGCTAATCCCGGCGCGGACCGCGATCGCGACGCGGGCCACGGGGACGGTCGCCGCCGCCGGCATCGTCACCGCCGCTCGGCGCGTCGTTCTCGCTGCCCGGCTCGGCCGCGGGCGGACCGCCCTCGGAGGGCAGCAGCGCCTTACGGCTGAGACGAATCTTCCCGGTCGGATCGATGTTGATGACCTTCACCAGGATCTGCTGGCCTTCCTTCAGCTCGTCGCGCACGTCCTTCACGCGGTGGTTCGCGATCTCGGAGACGTGGAGCAGGCCGTCGGTGCCGGCCATGATCTCGACGAACGCGCCGAAGTCAGTGATGCGCTGCACCTTGCCCAGGTAGGTCTTGTTCAGTTCGGGCGTGGCGGTCAGCTCTTGAATCATGCCGATCGCCTTGGCCGCGGCGGCCTCGTCCGACGACGCGACGTTGACCTGGCCGTTGTCCTCGACGTCGATTTTCACGCCGGTCTTCTCGATGATGCTGCGAATCATCTTGCCGCCCGGCCCGATGACGTCGCGGATCTTGTCGACCGGAATCTTGATGGTCACGATGCGCGGCGCATAGGCCGACATGTTGGCGCGGGTCGCCGGGAGGTGTTCCTGCATGATTCCGAGGATGTGCAGACGGCCAGCCTTGGCCTGGGTGAGCGCGGCGCGCATCACTTCGGGCGAGATGCCCGTGACCTTGATGTCCATCTGCAGGGCGGTGATGCCGTCCTTGGTGCCGGCGACCTTGAAGTCCATGTCGCCGTAGTGGTCTTC
>Ga0163144_10001919_pt1 | contig 48494 bp, 43 predicted proteins | sample OliLak19BULKMAT1_FD_123175 | JGI IMG/M metagenome (GOLD analysis project Ga0163144, IMG submission 123175) | Freshwater microbial mat bacterial communities from Lake Vanda, McMurdo Dry Valleys, Antarctica - Oligotrophic Lake LV.19.BULKMAT1 | ecosystem: Environmental > Aquatic > Freshwater >... | reverse complement strand
TCCAGCGCCGCATTGCCGGTATTGGCTCCCATGGCCTCACAGACGGTTCTCGCGCTGGTCTGCTGTTGACTCGGTGCATAGGTGGTGTTGGTCTTATAGTAAGTGAAATACTGGCAGCCCGATAGCCCGCAAAGCATGCAAACGGCCGCTGCCCTAACGTATGAACGCGTCATACCAACCTCCCGTAAATTAAGGATTATAGCAATTTTCTTGTGATTTTTTTGTGATGTGCTTACATCCTAGATATAGCAACAAATGATGAAAAAAGGCCTAAAGCCGCCCTGAAATGCAGTTCACCACACCCTTATCTGCTACTTTCAGGTGTAGAGTGTGACTTTCCACCACTCTGTTGCTCTGCTTTCTCCGCTTCAATACGATGCTGCAGATTAGCTTTGATACGCGACGCTTCACGTAAGGTACTTGCTTCCTTGTCTGACAGCAGACCACGCTCTTCAGTCGGATCACCAACTTTCTCCCAGAGATTATCGCGGTTAGGTACTGGCAGCGCCTTTTCCATTCCCAATCTCTGTACAAAATCTGTACGGACATTGTTCAGCTTTTTGCTTGCGCCTGCTTCCCTGCCTTCAAGCTGCCCCTGCTGATGCTCTTTTATGATACCCTTTTCATGCTGCTCTATCTTGCTCTTGATCACATACAGATCGTCTTCATGATGGCGCGCCAGTGAATGCAAGGGTTGAGTCGAATCGGTCAACGCTTCCTGCAAATCGGCAATCAGCTTGATGTCCGCAACCACCTGCTCGGGATTGGAAATTCCCTTCAGACGAATATGCTTTTCAAGGCGGTACGTGGTCTCAGCGTAACGCTTGCTATCCGCCTTAACGCGCGCCAGTAAATCCGGAACCGGATCAGTGGTCATACCGGGCGGAAATGTCAGTGGTTTCAGTTCGCCTTTGAGCACAGTCTGCTGCTTGACGCCTTTAATGATATCAAACAGAAAATCCCATAATTCCTGTGCGCGGTCCTTAACACCGCTGCCATGATCATCGTCACAGCGCAAATCCTCCAGCCGCCCCATAACGGCATCCAACCCTTCCGTCGCCGAGCTTATGGTATCGCGTCCATGAATCTGGTTGTCTGATTCCAGCGTCAGGAGAATACCGAAATATTTTCGGCTGACTGGATTAACGCGCGGATCAATCATATCGAGAAATGCGCTGTCATCTTTGAGCGCCATCACATTGCTGAGTAATCCGTAATTTGCCATAAACTATCCAGATTTACCTATAATCAGGCGAGATTGTCCGGCCCTTTGTTTTTCGTCTTGGGATCATTAGCAACCACACTTGGAATATTCCGGTCGGGCAACAGGCCACCGAGCATATCGATAAGCATGTTGGGTACGGTAGTGTTGGACGAAAGCTCATCGCCTTGCACCGGCACGGGTTTCTGATTCGGCGCGCCGGGCTGCTCCCTCCGCGGACCCGGCATGGCACCCTGGAACTGTGGAGGCAGAGGCTGCGTAGCAGGATCCTGCGTATACAGCGTGGGCTGGAGAGGATTAGCAATAGCGGCATTGAGCTGAGCCTCGATATTAGCAGCGTTGCCCCGCATATCAATGACGACACGTCCGCGGCCAAAATTCATGCCATTCATTTCCTGAATGTATAGCAGGCCGCCTTTGTTCTCCCCAATAAAGGTAATCTGCTGGCCATTTAAGTTTGACTGCGGATTAGTCACTTCAATATTGATCAGTTGGAGCTGAGCGGGCGCACCAGCCATACCCGGGCCACCCAACGTACCGCGACCGGCGACCTTCAGCGTGCCTCCCGGCAACGGACCCGCTACAGGCAACGCCCCTAAGCCATTCCCGCCCGGTGTAGTGTTATGTTCCCAGAAGGTAGAAGTGGGTGGAGGTGTAAAGTTCATCTGCTCTCCCGGTTGCATCGGCTGCTGCTTGGCACGCTCAATCGCTGCAAGGCGTTCGGCTTCCACTGCCTTTCGCGCAGCCAGAACCTGGGGGTCGTCTGCCGATGCGCCACTCGTGTTTCCGGGGCCGCTGCCATTGCCTTGTCCCGTGCCGGTAACGCCTGCCGTACCGGTTTGCTTGGTGCCGCTGCCACCAGCAATCCCTGTAGGCATAAGGCTTGGGGGGGGAGGCGGTGCCTTGGCATACTCGAAATCTGCATACAACATGAAACCGGATTTTGCATCTTTCTTGCCACCCGCCTCGTTATCAAGATAGCCCAGCATGTTGGTGAAGAATGTCTTGTCATACATTTTCACTTTGCCGTCTGCGCCCAACTTCAGCGGACGGTATTCCACCAGCCACTTATTGCCGGTTTTTTCTGCCAGCAGCTTGGGATCGGCCTCGCTCAGCTCAAGCTTCTTTTCGCGCTGAACATGAATACCTGTCTTCATGGAAGCAACGCGATCAAACGGTTTGCTGTTAATCATATCCGTCAGCGCTTCGCGTGACTTCTCGTCGGCGAGCACAGCTTTCAATGTTTCTTTGATTTTTTCTTCCGGCTGCTTTGTTTTTATGGCATCCAGCATCGCCTGAAGTTTTTCCGGGATTTTTCCGGCCAACTCATCAACCTGCTTTTCGTAATAAGCCTGCCCCCTTTTCGTCCGGGTGGTTTCCAGTGTATCGATGAAATCCGCTTTTCTCTTCTCTCTTTCGAGACGCACGTCATCCTCATCGTCAACCGACGCCAGCATATTCAATGAGCGGGCAAAACGCGCTTCCGGCGTAAAATAGTCCACTATATTCTGCAGCGGAATCTGCTTGGAAAAATCAATCCAGTCCATTTTCCGGCTGCTTACACCATGCGACTTTACCTCCAACGCTACCGGCACATACAGCCCGCCATTTTTGATTGCCACTTCGTTGTCAGCAGCCTCGCGCTGCGTAATCTCAGCGATATTTAACGAGCCAAAGGACTCAATCCGTGTCTTGCGATCGCGCTTTTCCTTCTCGCGCTTGTCACGCGTCTTTTCTGCCGTCGCCTTAAGCAGTTTGGCCAGATCCCTGTGTGCTTTTAGGAAAGCGGTTTCGGCCTTTAGTGCATCTGCAATCGAAGTGTCCTTGGTCACGGCTTTCAGTTTTTCGGATTTTTCTTTTACTTCGCCGGTGAGTTTTTCAATCTTATCCTTGTCATCCTTCTCGGCGACTTCCAGCACCTTCGGATCAATGTCTTTTATTTCTTTAAACAGACGAAGTGTTTCCTGGCGGAATTTATTTTTTATCTCATCGGCCTGCTTTAATTTGAAAATTGAGTTTGACTGCACTACCACTTCGCGTTCCAACTGAAGCTGAGCAATGGCTTGCTTGTGGAATGCCACTTTCGCGTTGACTTCATCAGCCGTCTCGTAGGTAAGGTTTTTAGGATCAGCGAGGCGCACCTGGATCAACTTGATGGCATCCTCTTCAAGGCGGATGGAATTATCATAGATTTTGATGCGATCCGGCACCATCATCGGCACCTTGCGCCCTTTGCCGTCATCGCGGTATACCGTTTCACCATCTTCACCCAGAATTTCTGCATCTTCCAGCGTGCCGCCGAGTTCCTTAACCTGCCCCTCCAGATCAGCCCCGACTGCTTTACCGAGCTCTTCGTTATCCTTCTTGGCCTTTATCACATCTGTATTGAATTTATCCGTGGTCTTCTTAACTTCCTCAAGCAAGGTCAGCGGTGCGAATTCCATCTTCTTCGCCATGTATTCTTCATAACTCGCCGAAAGCCCTACAGAAACGAAATTGACCCCTTTCCAGCGATCGCCACCTACTTTGCGGAAACTGGCGTTGGTGCGGAAAAATTCATCCGCCTTGCCCTGACCTTTCGGCGGCTTGTTCTTGCGATCCTCCTCTATCAGAGCTTCAACTTTCTTCATTTCCTGCTGAAAATTCTGTTTGGACAACCAGCCAAACGCGGCGCGCTTTGCTTCGCCCGTTTCCTGAACATGGTTGTGGGCCAGACTATGCAGGGCTTGCATGTTGTTGGTCTTAATCATTTCCTCAACATGCTCTTTCAGGCTTTTATTAAGCCCGTGACGGTAGGTCCAGTCTTTCTCGTCGAGCCCCAATACTATGCGAATTTTTTCCAGATCTTTGGTTTCGATGATCGGGCGAACCGTCTCCATTCTCTGCTGATCCAGGGCTTCTCCGCTCATGAAAGCTTTTCGGAACGAATCCAATTCCGGCGAATTTTCCTTAATGCCAAGATTATGTAACCCGAGTGACTGGGTTCTTGGATTCAGCGTGCGGGTTATACCCACGATGTGAAAGAGCTGCTCAACCTGATATTTGTGGGTCTTCTCGATCGGCTTGATTAGTTTTTCATAATCATCAAAGCGTGATACATAATTACGGGCGCCCGCCGGCAGCGTTCCATTAAATTCCACAAGTCCTACTTCGGCTACCTTCCCGGTACTAATACCCTCGCCCATGTCCTGGAAGGTCTTCTGAACCATGTCCTGGTCTGCTTTGGAGGAAATAATATTACCCATCAGCGAATCACAGACCCAGCTCACTGCCTTGGCCTGATCCTCCATTCTGCTTTCAGCCCATTTCCCGAACTGCTGATCGTTCTTCAGGCAGCCTTCAAAGAATAGCATCATTTTGCGCGGGTCTTTATCGTCTAATATCTTCCTGTCGATATAGCCAATATCGTAATTGTTTTTACCGCGAAGCCTGCCCAGCGCCTGGTGCAATTTGGAATATTCGAATGTCTGCGGCGGCACACCCGGAATATCCACATAGACATCCCTGACGCTGGCATTACCTGCCTGCAGGCGTGCGTTCTCTGTGAGTCCAACCGCAATTTCACGGGTGACTTCATTAAATTCCTGCCATTTACGAACATCGTCATAGATCAGTTTCGCATCGAGCAGGACAAGTCCGACTACGTTGGCGCCCCATGCTACGTTAGCCAGCGTACCGGCGGTGCCCGCCGTTGCAGCGCCACCCGTATACCATGCTGCACCACGTGATCCAAGTGATGCCAGATCGCCGACGAGCATACCAGTTGACGAACCCACCTGCGCGCGCGCATCCCAAGTTTTCATTTTGCTGTTGTCACCGCTAAAGGCCGTCGTCACCGTGCCGGAATTCCAATGCTCAACGAGCATGTAACTGTTGAGCCCAACACCGAACGTATTACCCCCAACGCCAAAACCGCTGGCGGAGCGTTTCAATACCTCCGATTCAGGCTTCCACAATGCGGCCGTGTTCAGACCGTAAGCAACCGTACTCTGACTCAACTGACCATAACCAAGCACCAGTCTACCGGTACGGCCCGGAGTATTCTCATTCGTATTCATGTAGGTGTCAGCCAGCATCAAACTGCCCTGCACCATGCTCAATCCATCAAGACGGCGGCTGGCACGCAGGCCCTCAATATGATTCACGCCCTCTTTGTTAGCGGCCCTGAACTCTTCGCGGACCTGCTTCATCTCCGCTTGTTTTTTAACAATTTCCGCCTTCATCTGCTCTGCTTTTGCGGTGCGCGCATCGCCCGTTTCAGTCCAGGCTTTCTTACCTGCCAGCGCCTCACGCGTCTGTTGTACTTCAGCAGCGAGTTTCTGATACTTCGACATCTGCGCTTCCGCTGCCGTACCCTTGATCTGATCCGGCATTACTACTTCGCCAGCATTCATTTTAGAGGACTTGCGCGCAGCCGCAACGTCAATCCTATCAAAGTGATCGATCGTTGCTAAAACCGTACCACGCTTTAATGCTTCCGCCGTACCTGTCGTTTTGTCTCCACCAAGATTGGCAAGCTCATCAATCGCGCTACCAGGAGCGGGGGGTTTCTTGCCAGTCTCTTCTCCCCCAACGGTCGGTTCGTTGCCGCCGGTTGCACCAATTTTTGCCAGACCGTCAACGCCACCACTGGTAGTCGTAACCACTTTTGGATCAGTCACTGTAACACCTCTCGAATTAGTCGTTGTAGAAGATGTTGTTGGCGAAGCAGTGCGCTTGGCTACCACTTCATTTACTATGTTCGATACGGAACTTTCGGTCACCGGCTTGCCGCCGGTCTTGCCGCTGTCGACAATGGCTTCCGCCTGCGCCTTTACAACGGCGACGCGTTCTTCCGGTGTCATAGCTTTCCATGCCGCTGTCTGTTCTGTGGTTGGCGGCGTACCGCCCGTCTTCTTGCCGGTTGCCCACTCACCATAGTCGGCGACGTTGTTGGCAGCGGTTTTAACTGCGTTGGCATCAATGCCGGTGATGCCGCGTGCAGCCTCCGTGGCCTGTGCCCGCGGCGTATTGCTAATGTCCGTAACTTGATTAACTTTTACAAGATCACCAACCTGTTCCACCGTGTAATAGGAGGCCGCCGTTCCCTTCTCAGGGTTTCTGGTGCGATAGGTGTTTTTGCCCATGCCTTCAGATTCCGGCACCAGCTCAACAACAATGAAGGCTTTGGTTCCGGGTGCCCTTAACTCAATTGTCGGGGCAACATTGGGCCGGTTTTTAACTTCAAAATGCCCATGATCCACCGCAGCAGGAATAGGAGAAGTCGGCAGCGGTGTTTTGGAGACGGCATTCTCTACTGCTAGCTTGGACATGCCTTCGATATTCTCCAGCGCAAGTTTAGGAGGTGCCGTACCCGTCTTGGGCGGCTCCAGCGCCGCATCAATGGATTTGCTGACCGTTTCAAGCGCAGTCGCCTTCTGTGCCTCGCTTACCGGGGTGCCTTTCTGGGCAGCCGCCTTCGCATTTTTTTCGATCTGGATTTTTGCCTCTTCCAGCAATGCCTTTTTAGTCGCCTCGCGAACGGCAGTTATTTCTTCAGGAGTCCCGGCAACATTACGGACAAATTCTGCAATATCCGTTTTAGGATCGAGAATATAGGTAACGGGACTCATCTTCTCATTGCCCGCCAACTGAACCCGTACCCCCGCTGCTTCCTCGTTGGGCTTTAACGTTTCAGTCCTGCCATCCGCCCTGACGCGCCAGACCTCGCCTTGCTCACCCATGTTGGATTTTACAGCAGCGGTTTCACTGGCAAACATCCTTTTCAGCCAGCCCGGATGATCCGCATCATAAGCTTTAACCAGCCGTTGCATCTCAACGACATCAGCCTCTGGCAGTAATGCACGCAATTGTTTGCTATGAATGGCTTTGCGGAATGTTGCCGCTTCATACTCGGTAAGAGCGCGTTGCGGTGGGGATTGGTTGGGATCGCCCTGCCTTGTTAGGTATTCGCCAAGCGCCTTTTTAGCACCCAGCACTTTTTGTTCGGGCGTTTGACGCATCCAGGGAACGATATAGTGCATCTCTAGGCGGCGACCCGTCAATTTTTCGAGGGCCCAGTTGAACCCTGTTCTATTGGCTGCCGCATTGAACGTTGGTTGCACAATCAGGCGTGTCAGCGCTGCCAGTCCAGCACCAACCGCCAGTGTCGTGGGAGCGCTGTCCCCTCCTTTAATGCCGCTGGCTGGGTTATCAGCATCCACGGGCATTACGGGTTTAATTTCATTGCCGCTACGCAGGGCCTTATTCAGATCGTCCAGCAGCGTACTTTTACCGGGAGTATCCGGACCGGTGCCGTCCTTGGATTTACCATCATTAGTACCGGGTTCGGGCGGCTTCGCACCCGTCGCGCCTGTTTTCGGAGTAGATTCATTATAGGCATCAAGCCCGGCCTGAACGGCAAAGCCAGCGAACAGCCCGCCTAAAACACCCAGAAGAATGCCGCCAATACCGCCGCTGAACAGGCCAAATGCCGTTCCGGCGATGGCCGTACCGATCAGTCCCCATGGTGTTCTTTTCTTATCGTCAGCCATATAGTTTTGAATCTTGCCGGGTCAAGTACCTTACACTGCCTTAACCGCATGTTTATGATGCCAAAATATATTGCACCAATACCCTATATTACCATGTAATAGGGCGCGGCTTGATTAAACATTTATGACATGCATTGTGACAGATAAATGTTAATAAATGACAACTTTTTAACACTTTAGCGGTATTGTCATAAGAGCATTCATGGAATTGTCACTGGAAGCAGCATTTACCAAGTGCGATAATGCATTAACCTATTGAGAAAAAGCCATGACTGAAGAACTAGAAAAAATTGAGCGTGAGCGAAAAGCCAAGGAGGAAATGGAGCGCACCTTAGGCAAAACGCCCTCCGGCGATGCGCCCAAATTTCCGCTGTGGAAACAGCTTACCGATCAATTCACGGATAAGAAAACACAGAAAGCCGACTGGGCCAAAATCGCTCTTGCAGCTGCAGGTGGTCTGGTAGGAGGTGTTTTAGCCATCGATGCCGGCATAGTAGGCATGGCGATTGCCGCTACGCTCGGCACGGCACTGGCGGGGACGGCCAGCGTGTTCCTGTTCGACTGGCTGCGCAAGGACGATCCGAACAAAAAAGCCATACCACCGGTCCTGCTCAGCCCACACGCTCCCGACCCCAATCAGCAAGTGCTTGGGAAGTCGCAAGTCCTGTTGCCGGGAATCAAGACCATGAAACTCGAACAGGCAATTGTTGATATCCCAACCTACGATGTCAGCAAGAATGCAGCGTCACCCGCTACCAGAACCCAGATTGAAGCCTGGAAAAAAATAGTGAAGACCGGCCACCCGGACAGCCGCGTGTCGGAAGATGCCACCAACTGGCTGTCGCGCGCCATGATCAAACAACTGGAGTCAAAAGCAAACCAGAATGAAATCAATCTGCGCTATCTGCGCGATACATTGCCTGACAGCCTGAAAGGCCCCTCGGATATCGCACAAAGCTATCTCAAGAATCTCGGTCCGGATGCGGAAAGCGCATTGTCCGTGCAGCTCGACCCGATGCTGAGAAAGCAGAACATAACGCTGGATAAAATACCCGGGCAATATGGAAAACTGAATAATGAGCTGGAAGAGTACGGCAGCGAAATAAAAACGCGCCTCGCCGATGATCTGGCTAAACTGCGCGGCAGCAGCGTGACAGCCCTCGATCTCGAGAGCGATAAGGTCATGATTAATACTTCGTGGGATAAAATGAATGTGATCGCCAAACGTAATATGATCAGCAATTTTGCAGCGCAGGCCATTCAGGAAACATTGGCTACCGAAGCCGATTTGCGCAGCTTTTTCCCGGAAAACGAAACCAACATACTGGATCTGAATATTGTACAAAGCAAAGAATTCAAGGAGAAGCTGAACGAATATGCCAAGATGAAGGTTGAAGAGGATAAAGCAATTTATGTAAGTTTCTCCGGTCTGCTTCGATCAGTTCCGGGCGTCAAGACCGTGACCGGAATGAATGAGCAGGAAAAATTCGTAGAAGCCTACAAAACCAATGACCTGAAAGAAATGGCGGCCTCCCTAAAACGACGGTTGCTAAAAGACGATGAAGATAAAGCCGCCGGCGAAACCAGCGGCGTCCTTAAAGATACGGCCAGACGCAAGATTCAGATATTTCTGATGGGCTTCAAGGCACATGACAAAAATCTGGTACTGGATAAATACATTCAGGAAGAACTCATTGCTAAAGAAATTCCTGCACTGGAAAAATTTGAGAATGCGCTGATAGAACATGAATGGCATGTTAGTCGTGTGAAAAAGCGCATGACTGCCTATTCGCAGGGCGGTAGTAAATTTCTGGTACTGGACGAATCGAAAAACGAAGGCGTGGTGCGCACATTCAAAGTGCTTGATACCCGCACAGACAAGCCGCAGAAAATCGACATTGAGGTTACGTACGAAGATACTCCCGCTAATACGAACGATCCGCGCGCCATTAAATCCGTCACTGTCAACGGTGTCGATAAAACCAAGGAACTGAAAGGCCAGCTAGTACCGGCGGGCGATATAGATCGCTTCAGCAAGCTACAGGCCCTGCTCGAAACCAAAGATGTTCTGACCGCACCGTCTGGCCCGGCATCAGAAGTGGTTACGATGCCGAAACCGGACTTGCGCGCTCTGCTGGAGAGCGAACGCGGTAAAGCTCCCGTCACCTATTCCAGTGCCCCTGAAGACAGCACCCCTGCCGCCCCGCAGATATGGAAGCTGCCCGCCATGCCCGAAATGCCGGGCAGCGACAAAGAACGCAAATAACTCCCCTCGTGCAGATACGTGCAATTACCTTGCTATTGGTTATGCAAAGCGTATGCTGAACCCTCTGAATACATAACAGATTCTTAACTATTATCCACTAAGGTCTATCCCAAATCGGCACATATTCACCCCGTCTGAAAGGGCATTGCTATGAACTCCGAACCTAAAGCCAGCGCCTGGTCTTCCCAGAATTTGAAAGCAAAATTCAGCTATAAAAATCTGACCTGGTGGGTGCTGCTGATCACTGCAGTACTGGTTGTGCCATCTCTTTCTTATACCTTTACTACGGTCGTCCATGTCAGCGGTGGCGCAGAAGTGCTGATCTTCGTCGTGTCGTGCTGGATATGCGTCTATATCGGCCTTCAACTCATGAAGTCGCCGCGCATTAATTCCATCATGTTTGAAAATATCGCCTTATCCGAACAAACGCGTCAGCGCTGCATCAATATGATCAGCATGATTGAAAGCGAACTCGGCAAGTGGAAGAAGCGTTACGAAAAATGCGAAAGCATCTTCATGAACCTGTCCAAGCAGCCGGCATGGAATTATCTTGATGAAGTCACCATAATGCTTAGCCGTATCAAGCAGACGGCAGAACAGGATGCCACCATTGGCTTTAATGAAATCAAGGAACTCGCCGCATGGAACGACAGCGCCAAAGCAAGCGTCGTGGAAGGCTACCTGCATTCACTGGAAGCCACCTACGGCTATGCCAAGGCGGAATATGCGCAGCAAGGCAAGAATATTGACGAGTTGTTCCCCGAGCTGGGCAGAGGCCATATTGAAACCTTCCTCAAAGCACCCTCCTATGCCACTAGCTTTGCACGGGAATTATGGGGTACGCTGGAAAAAGAGCACCCGATGATCGCTCGCCATTCACCCGCCAAGACACCGTTTGCCAAAGTAGCGTAATCCGCCCCGTTTAAAAGCAGGTTTTTATTTATCATGTTGATATAACACATATAAATATATCAACTAGTTAACGTCGCCGTCTCTAATTTACCTTATATTAACTTATTTTTTACCTTAACTGCGTAGAATCTAAGTGATAGAGAGGGAGAGGTGCATGACGGCACTAAAACAACATTACCGCGCAGCGCAGAAGCAGGGTGTCATGTGGGATAGCTTCACATGGTGGGCAGGTCTCGCAGTCGCCGTCCTGGCCGTACCCTCCATCGCTATTATCTTTGCAACCATCATGCCCTTTCGCAGCGACGTTGCTGAGAGCATCATCTTCATACTGTTATGCTGGACCTGTACCTATCTCGGCATGCATCTGATGAAATTTTACGGGCTGGACGGCATCCTCGGCCGCAGTGAAGAACATGCCAAAGAAACCGCACAGAGGGACACCGCGCTTTTAAGTACCTATACTATTTCCCCTGCGCCGGAAGCCAAGAAAGTCGGCTATATCATCGACCGCCGCAATAAAGGCGAACGCCGCAGACGCCAGAGCGACCGCCGCGGCGATACCGTCAAAGCCATGTTTTACAGTGGGGCGGTTTCACCATCTTCCAAAGAGCATTATAACTCTTAAGCGGTGATTTTTTCAGTTAATTGAAGCGAAAACGCACTGAACATGATCCGTCCGTGCCGCCCGTAGTAGGTACACGGTTGTACGTATCGGTAGGATCAGTAGCGTTAGCACCCGTCATCAGGCAGTTGGCAGCGGTAGAGGCCGCCGTGAAGGATGCGTTACCGTTCACCGAAGCAATACCCTTTGCCTGAACGACGCCGGTATTGGGCATACCGTCATCCAGCTTGGTGTCCATGTTATAAGCCTGAACCGGCGTCACACCAACGTTGCTGTAAGTATAGGCCGGGCCGGTCTGTATCTGTGCAATCGGGAGAAACTGGTAGTAGTTGATACCGCTTGCCGCATACACCACATAGTAATTGTTCGGCGTGGTCTTGGTTGATGGCAGCGACTGGTTGGGCGACGTAACGTTAGCTGTCACCACGCCGGTCGTGACAACAATAGCAGCATTGGCGGTTGTCCCGAAATTACCATCCACAAGATTAGCATCAGACATATGACGCCAGAAGGAGATTGTTTCCCCTACCGGGTTGGTGCCCGCAGCCGCGCCGCCTTCGATCAGGCCGTTGCCGTCCTGATGTCCGGCAGTGCCTGCCAGTGTGGTTTCGCTGAACAGGCCGAATGCCACCGCTTTTTCAGACGTAATGTCGCCCGGCATGGCATTAAATTTACTGACAAAGGTATTGACCGCCGAGTTGTATTTTTCAACCTGCGCCACGGTGGCACGGATTTCAGCCGCTTTAATCATATCCTGACCTACCAGAATCCCACCGACGATAAGCCCGATGATCACCAGCACGATTGATAACTCGATCAGTGTAAAGCCTTGCTGCTGTTTTGCATTCGACGCGGCGACAATGTTTTTTGTTGGCGTAGCATTCGTCATGTGGATTCCTTAGAATTGATAGGATTAATTGAAGCGAAAGCGCAGTGAACACGATCCGGTACCACCACCACTGCTTTCATTGCGGTTATAGGTTGCAGCGGTATCGGTGGCGTTAGCGCCACTCATTAGACAGGTAGCAGCGGTACTGGTAGCTACCCAGCTGGCATTGCCGTTGACAGAGGTGATGGCCTTCGCATTAATCGAGCCGCCATTGGGTGTGCCATCATCGAGTTTGATGTCCATATTATATGCCTGGACAGGAGAAATACCCTGCGGACCATAAGTATAGGCCGGACCGGTAGTCAGTGAGGCGACCGGCAGAATCTGGTAATAATTGAGCCCCGCTGCTGCATAGACTACGAAATTCTGCGTCGGCGTAAGCTTGGTGGGCGGCAACGATTGTGTGGTAGCCGTTACCGCACCCGTTACCAGACCAGTAGTCGCAACAATCAATGAGTTGCCGTTAAGGCCGAAAGAACCTTCAATCAGGTTGGCATCCGACATATGGCGCCAAAATACGAGCGTTTCACCGACCGGGTTTGTACCTGCCGTCGCTCCACCCTCAACCAAACCGTTACCATCCATATGTCCGGCAGTCCCCGCCAGTGTTGTTTCTACGTACAGCCCGAATGCCGACGCATAAGACGACAGGAAATCACCGGGCACGCCATTATATTTGACGCGAAACGTGTTCACGGCGGAGTTATATTTTTCTACCTGGGAAACTGTGCCACGCAGCTGAGCTGCTGCTAACATGTCAAGGCCGACGAATATGCCGCCTACCAGCAAGCCGATTATCACCAGTACGATCGATAATTCGACGAGCGTGAAGCCTTGTTCTTGAGTATTACTGTGCGCTTTTTTTGTCATATGGGCTTTTTTTTATACGTTACCCTTAGGAACAGTATACTCCGAATTGCTCAAATTTAAAATATTTTTTAACACTTTTCCTCTACGCCCTGTTTTTAATAAAGAAATATCGCATACTGACACTACACTTATCGTATAATGAGACGAAAACAATGAAAGAAGAATTAATAAAGCATCGATTATTTGGCATATTCTACGCGCTTATAGGTAGTGCGTCCTAAAAGCCACGCAAAAAATTACTGCAACAGAGGTGGCTCGGCAAATTTGCACAGTGCTATAAATAGATTGTGTGCCTGAGAGCGGCCATATTGGTCGTTGCACAGGAGCAATTATGACACGACAAGCACGCCGGAATTTCAGTCCGGCATTCAAGGCGAAGGTGGCATTAGCTGCCGTGAAGGGTGAGAAGACGCTGGCCGAGTTGGCCACTCAATTCGAGTTGCACCCGACGCAGATCAACCAGTGGCGGTCGCAGTTGTTAGAGGGCGCGGCGGCTGTGTTTGGTGCGGGATCAGAGGCGGCGGCTGCACCGAGCGTCGACATCAAAACACTGCATGCGAAGATCGGAGAGTTGACGCTGACCAATGATTTTTTGTCCGGTGCGCTCGACAAGGCCGGTCTGTTGCCGAGCGCAAAGCGATGATCGCGGTAACGCACACGCTGGCGGTGAGCAAGCAGGCGGCCACGCTTGGGATCAGCCGCGGCAGCGTTTATTATGTGCCGCGCCCAACGCCGCTGGAAGACCTCACGCTCATGCGGCGGATCGATGAACTACACCTGATCTATCCGTTTGCCGGCGGCCGAATGTTGCGCGATTTGCTGGGGCGCGAGGGTTTCACTGTCGGGCGGCTGCACGTGCGGACATTAATGAAGAAGATGGCGATCGCGGCGATTTATCGCAAGCCAAACAGCAGCAAGCCCGCCCCTGGCCACAAGATTTACCCGTATCTGCTACGCACACTGGCGGTCACACGGCCTAATCAGGTGTGGGCAACCGACATCACTTATATCCCGATGGCACAAGGGTTTGTGTATCTCGTCGTGATCGTGGATTGGTTTAGCAGGCGCGCACTCAGTTGGCGGGTGTCGATCAGCCTCGACACCGACTTTGTCACCGAGGCGCTGGAGGAAGCACTGGCGCGCTATGGTACGCCCGACATCTTCAATACCGATCAAGGCAGCCAGTTCACCAGCATGGCCTTCACGGGCGTTCTCCACCGCGAGAAAATCGCCATCAGCATGGACGGCAAGGGCGCGTGGCGCGACAATGTGTTCGTCGAGCGGCTCTGGCGTTCGGTGAAATATGAGGAGGTTTATCTCCATGCCTACGCGACGGTTCCTGAGGCAAGGCAACGGCTCAGCGCCTACCTCACTTTCTACAATAGCATTCGCCCGCATTCATCGCTTGGCAGGCACACCCCAGATCAGATATACTTCAACCAGCTGCTTCTCGCAGCGGCATAACCATCGGCACGCAATCTATTTATAAATCACGCGAGACTGTGCAAACAAACCGAGCCACCTCTAACCCCACGCTTTCCATTAGAAAAAATCAGCATTATAATGGCCGTTCACAGCAGGGTAGCCATGATCACCTCCATACCGGTACGCAAACATCGCCATGAGTAACGTATATCATGCGTAACGTATATGATGTGTTGTACGTGCGGCCTAAGCTGCATAAGAAACTAAAAAGACCTCAGGAAGCACTGGCTCAGGCTATTGTCGCCTCCGGGCGAATGCGCCTCGATGCTGACAATGAAAGCAACTTCACGCGATTGCTGATGCCCAAAGAGCGCGTCAACCTCACTTTCACCCGGCGCGAAATCACCGAGCCTGCATTACAAAAATCTGCGCGCGAACGCCTGATGCGCGTATTGCTGGAACGTCATCCGGAAAAAGAAGCCACTGCGCTGACCGACCAGTATCTCGACATCGTGACAACCAATTTAAAAAAGAAAATGCCAGTCACTCCCAAAGTCGAGTTGATGATGGCGCGCGCACTCGTAAGCTGCAATGCGCTGCCCGTAATCCGGCTTCTGCATCTTGAAGGCGCAGAGATTTACATCTCCTATGGGCAGACCGTCAGTGACGTGATGGACATTGCTACCTGGCAGGAGATCGGCGAAAGCAACGGGCTGCAATCATTCGGCCAGGGACAGAATGCGGTCTATGTCTCCTGCGGCGGGCATCCGTTTCTGAGCGATGACGAACGCACCTATCATAGTGACGGATTTCCGGCACTGGCGCGATGCATGGTCATCGCCGCACAGGAAACGGGGCATAACGGCGACATGATCCGCGACGAACGCGGAAACTGGGTGGGACGTTATTCTGCCGTCGACTGGGGTCGTGCGCCAAGCGCGCGCGCCGGCAAAGGCCGCCGCATGGACCTGCGCCACACGGAGCATCTCTATAATCTATGCGTGAATATGGGCCTCAACCTGATCGTTGAGTGGGAACGTCATCTCGCATTCTACCATGAAAACAAATTGCGTAACTGGCGTTTCCGCTGGGCGTGGTTCAAGAGCCGCGCGGCATGGCTGGTGCTGACCATCATCCTGCGCATGCGCGGTACGTCCGGCCTTGCCAAACTGCAGAAAGATCGTTATCCCGCCACACTGATGCGCCGGTTCTTCTATGATATGATGTTCAATCTTGCGCCGCAGGCCGACGTATATAAGCGCGCCGATCCGCTGGCAGAAGAAGCGATTGTATGTATTGAAGCCGTTGCACGCGTACCGCAACAGGCAGTAAAATGGGGGCATGCCGCCGTGCAATGCTGCCTCCCCTCGCTCTACACTCTTTATTATGGCACCATCGTGCCGGGTTGCGAGAAAGCAGCCAACCGGCTCAGTCCCCAGCCTCGCTAGAGATAATATTCTCGCTAGAGATAATGTGAAATATTATTGACCGAGCGGAATGCGCGTGCCGTCACCAAGGACGACCGCATCCACTTCCAGCGAATCATCGCGGCTTCCCTCACCTTCCGGTGCGGTTTTTCCTACCAGCGTTACTTCATCACCCTTCCGGAGACCCTTCAGACGCTGCCGGTCGGATTCCTGAATGGTAACAAACATAACCGAATCGGCATCTTTAAGAACCAGATGCGATTTACCCACCGTTACCACCTTGCCGCTGGCGAGTTGGTTGCCCGGAGACTGGCATCCCGCTAACAGCAACATTACCCCCACAATCATCCCCGAGATATGCATATATCGATACGTCACCTTACACTCCTCTATTATTCCGCTAGCGGTACCATGCAGGAAATACCTTACCCATTGTCTCTGCGCCGTAAAGCGGGGCAGAAATAGACCAAAATCACACCCTGTGCAATGAGTATTATTACTAATTAAATCAGATGTTTATTAAAATTACGTTAACCATTGGCACGGCAATTGCTTAACATCTGTAAACGACTTGGTATCAGGAGGATTTATGAATTATACAGCACTTGCTCACTATCTGGTAGTCCCCAAAGCCGCTTGTGAAAGCTGGGACTATCTGCCCATTAAATTCACCGATAAAATTGGCGCCGGCAACTACTGGAATATCCTGCGCGATGCCCAGCTGTATCAGTTCGGTATTTTAAGTTCGTCCATGCATATGGCATGGCTCAAATGTGTATCGGGAAAACTGAATTGCCATACACATTCAACGCACAGCCCGAATATGCGTAATTTCCCGTGGCCTATTAAGCACACGCAAGCCCATCTTTCGGAAATAGAAGTGAAAGCGCTGGAAATACTGGAAATACGCGCTAAATATGCCCATATTCCCCTTAACGACCTTTATAATCCTTTCAGTATGCCGACCGACCTTTACCGTGCCCATTTCGCGCTCGATAAAGCAGTGGATGCCGCTTATGGCCAAATGACATTCAGTTCCGACCAGAACCGTATCTCCTACTTATTCAACCTCGACCGCCAGATTGCTAATCTGCTGACCAGTGAAGAGGTATTCCAGCCCCTCCCGGCAGCGGCCCTCGGTCATGCCATCCATAACAGGCGGATGGATAGGCCCCTGCCTGATATGCTCACAGGCCGGTTAAATCCAAGTATGGCCTGATTTCTTCACTATTTCCCGTTCTTGCCCTGTGGCTACCCAGCCACAGGGCTAACGTGCTTTATGGCAGCAGAGTGCCGATAGGTCATTTTTGCGTCATATAGAGTTCACCGTTTGGGTGCGTTTTGTGACAATCGGCAGGGGGTAAAATCGCCCCTGATCGGCAAAGGGCTGTGGATAACCTGTTTTTACTCCCATTTTGGCCTATTACGCCATTAAATCGGCTCTCACTGCTGATTACAAAGGATTTTTGCCCTCAGAAAAACGCCTAAAATGCCATCTAGTTCGACCATTTTTGACAATCTCGCGTCGGCATTGTTACAGTTCGGTTACAACTGCGTTACAGCTCGGTGAATTATACCGTTTGTGCCTTCATAGCGTTTGATAGGCCCCTTCGTTTTCGATACTATAAAACTATAAGAAACGTAAACGAGCTAAACGGACAGTACAGAGAAGAGTAGATATATATGTCAGTGGAAGGGAAAAATAATATGGATCGCAGCTTCTTAGATATGGTAGCAGGCACAGTTGAGATAGCTTCCTCAAGGCCAGTTATGAGCCGTGGCGGTGTTGTTGGTTATGAAGACGGCGTTGCAAACACCCCGGGTATGGTTCAGGGACCAAGCGGTCCGGCTAGGAAATAATTAGTACCTACTTAAGGTAGTGGATTATTCATAGCACGCTGAAATTGCACAACATTAATCATCTACACATTCCCCTCAAGCGGGAAAAATGCCACACAGCATAATCAATATCACCCGCTCCCCCGAATAAACATTCCCCTATAACCTTTAATTAACCATTTGTTTCTACATTTACATTTGGTAAAATTGGTTATAATATCTCGATGGGTTAGTGTGATTTACTTACCCCTTTGATAACAAGAAAATACTGGTACGCATGTCGACAAAGTGGAGCGCAGAAACCCTCAGCAAGAATGGTAAGCCTGATTTTGCTTCCCTGCTGAAGGACGAATATAAGATCATGCTGCTGCGCGGCAAGAATGTCTTCGGTGACTTCGTCTATTGTTATCTCAAAATCTCCATGTCCGATATTTCCAAACTCGAAGCAGCCATCAAAGGGGATGCCAATTTCAATCTGCATGATTTCGGCACCGTACTCGCTGCTGGCAAAGGTGAGCCCACTGCGGATGTGATTGCAGAAATCGATGCAAGCTATCCTTCAGTCGGCGCGGCGGAAGCGGCAGATGCTCCGGGCAGCGCTGCCCCCGCAGAAGTCAAACCGCTGGAAAAAAAGAACTGGGACGAATATTAGGCGCTATAGCGCTTGCCATCCCCTTTCCTTCTCTTATTATCCTGCCATTCAAACCAGTTCGTACGCGTAATGGCCCTGCCCTTTCCCAACGTCGATCCTATCGCACTCCAGCTTGGCCCCCTCGCCATACGCTGGTATTCGCTAGCATATATCGCCGGCATCCTGCTCGGCTGGTGGTATGTCGCGAAAGAACACGCGCGAAAACCTATCCCGAATCTCACTGCCAATGCACTCGACGACATGATCACCTGGGCGGTGATCGGCATCGTCGGCGGCGGCAGGCTGGGCTATGTGCTGTTTTACAAACCGGGCTATTATCTTGAACATCCGGATCAGATACTGCGCCTGTGGGAAGGCGGCATGTCTTTCCATGGCGGGCTGATTGGTGTCATCACCGCGTTCCTCCTGTTCTGCCGCCGGCACAAGATTCAGTTTTTTCATCTCATCGATGTCATTGCCTGCGCCACGCCCATCGGCTTGTTTTTCGGCAGGCTTGCCAATTTTATCAATGGCGAACTGTATGGCCGCGCCACCGATGTCGCGTGGGGCATGGTATTTCCGCGCGGCGGCGAACTGCCAAGGCACCCCAGCCAGCTCTATGAAGCAGGCATGGAAGGTATCATCCTTTTTGTGGTACTCTATATTATGTGCAAACGCACCAATGCACGCGACAAACCGGGTATGCTCGGCGGCACTTTTATCGCCGGGTATGCCGTTGCGCGTATTATTTCCGAGTGCTTCCGCGAACCTGATGAGTTCCTGGGCTTCTTTATGAATTTTGTGACCATGGGCCAACTCCTGTCGCTACCGATGCTTGCCTACGGGCTGTATCTGATATTCCGGCGCGCGCCCGCTTCCGCAACGGGGCCTGTGTCAACGTGAGCCTCGAGGATTTAATCAAAACCCGCATCCGCAAGGAAGGCGCCATGATGATCAGCGAATACATGGCGCTGGCGCTGGCCCATCCCGAATATGGCTATTACGTGCGTAAAGACCCGCTGGGGGTCAAGGGCGATTTCACCACCGCACCCGAAATCAGCCAGATATTCGGCGAACTGATCGGCGCATGGCTGGTCATGCAATGGATCATCATGGGCAAGCCGGAAGCGGCGCTGGCCGAAATAGGCCCCGGACGCGGCACGTTGATGGCCGATATTCTGCGCGCCACCGCTAACATCAAAGGATTCCACCAGTCCATTACCGTGCATCTGATGGAACTCTCGCCCGTACTGCGCCAGAAACAATGGAACGCCATTGCCGGCAAGCATCCCAACGTACAATGGCATATGGGCTTTGCCGAAATCCCGTCCAAGCCGCTACTACTGGTAGCCAATGAATTTTTCGACGCCCTGCCCATCCGCCAGTTCCTGCATCAGGACGATGGATGGAAGGAGCGACGCATTGCGCTGGGCAAGAAAGGTAAGCTGGAATTCGTACTCGAACCGGGAACGCCACCCTACCAGCTCAGGGACGAACCGGTATCGGAAACATTCTACGAATACAGCGATGCCGCCACCCAGTTGATGCTGGTCATGAGCAACCGCATTTTCACCTATGGCGGCGTGGGGTTGATTATCGATTACGGCTATGAGGGAACACACGGCAACACGCTGCAATCGGTGCGCGATCATAAGCGCCATAACGTGCTGGTCGAACCCGGCTCCGCCGATATTACCGCGCATGTCGATTTCTATAACCTGACGCGCGCCGCCGCCTCCGGGGGCACTACCGTGCATGGCCCGGTCACGCAGGGCGCATTCCTGAACAAGCTCGGCGCCCGTGAACGCGCCACGGCATTGTGCGAAAAAGCGACCGCCAAACAAAAAGCCGCCACCCTCTCCGGCCTGAAACGCCTCACCGCCGCCGACCAGATGGGCGAGCTGTTCAAGGCATTATGCATCGTGCATCCTGACCTACCTAAACCGGAAGGTTTCTAAGCCGTATCGGGGGATTTTTCTAGGCTTTCCCGGCCAAAACCCCTATTATCCGCCGCGTATTATGCAAAACGCACCGCAATCATCGAAGCCCAATGGGCTTTCCGTCAGTCCTGTTCACTGCCCGACCTTATCGGCGCAGGCCGGTATCCGTCATGGCTTTTTTACCCGCCGGGGCGGCGTGAGCAATGGCCTGTATGCCTCGCTCAATTGCGGGTACGGTTCCGGCGACGACGCCGCTTTGGTGGCGGAAAACCGCACGCGGGTAGCCGACACGCTGGGCGTGGATCTGCACTCGCTCTGCACCGCTTACCAGATTCACAGCCCAAACGTCGCCATACTCGACAAGGCCTGGCAATGGCAGAATGCACCCGAAGCCGATGCGCTGGTCACTAAAACGCCGGGCGTGGCGCTGGGAATACTGACGGCCGACTGCGTGCCCGTACTGTTTGCCGATAGCAGAAACAATGTCATCGGCGCCGCCCATGCCGGGTGGAAAGGCGCATGGTCCGGCGTGGTGGAAGCCACACTCGACGCCATGACCGGCTTAGGAGCCGTGCGCGAGCATATCACAGCCACTATCGGCCCGGCCATTGCGCAAGGTTCCTACGAGGTAGGGGCTGAATTTTATGAGCGCTTCAGCCAGCAGGACATGGCCAATAACATCTATTTCATCCATGGCGCGAGGCCCCGGCATTACCTGTTCGACCTCAAGGCCTATGTCAAAGACCGGCTGCGCAATGCCGGTGTGACGCATATAAATATGCTTGCACATGATACCTGTTTGCAAGAAAATGACTTTTTCAGTTTCCGGCGTGCGACACTGGCCAAAGAGCCGGTGTATGGGCGCCAGATTTCTGCCATCGTACTAGATCATTAGACAAGGAAGTTTATGAGCCTGATGCCTTTCGACGACCGCGACGGATTTATATGGTTTGACGGGAAAATCGTCCCCTGGCGCGATGCCAAGATTCATGTGCTGACGCACGGGCTGCATTACGGCTCCTGCGTGTTCGAAGGCGAACGCGCCTATGACGGCAGCATCTTCAAATCGCGCGAACATGCCGAACGTCTGCATAAATCCGCTGAGTTTCTGGGGTTTAAAATTCCTTTCAGCGTCGATGAAATCATCAACGCCAAAGAAGAAGTGCTTAAAAAGAATAACATCGTCAACGGCTACTTCCGTCCCGTCGCATGGCGCGGCTCTGAGATGATGGCGGTATCCGCCCAGAAAAGCAAAATCCACGTGGCGGTTGCCTGCTGGGACTGGCCTGCCATGTTCAACAAGGAAGTGGCGGAGCGCGGCGTAAAACTCCAGATGTCACAGTGGACGCGCCCGGCTCCCAACATGGCGCCTTTCGCCAGCAAAGCTGCCGGACTGTACATGATCTGCACCCTGAGCAAGCATAAAGCCGAAGCCGACGGCTATAACGACGCGGTGATGCTCGACTATCGCGGCTATATCGCTGAAGCCACCGGCGCTAATCTGTTTTTTGTATATAATGGCGAACTGCATACGCCGACGCCCGACTGCTTCCTGGACGGCATCACCCGCCGCACGGTCATTGACCTCGCCAAAAAGCGCGGCATTAAAGTTGTTGAACGCCACATCAAGCCGGAAGAAATGAAAAACGCCAGCGAGACGTTCCTCACCGGCAGTGCTGCCGAAGTAACGCCCATTGGCGAGATTGACGGCCATACGTTTAAAGTTGGCCCCATCACCAAGCAGTTGATGGATGATTACAGCGCACTGGTCAGGCAGCCGCCTAATAAGATGGCAGCCAACGGCTAAGCCTTCTTAAATATGATCGTCACCGGTGTAGATGTTGTTATACAGCATGCCCTGATGCACATTCTCCCAGGGACTGCTGCCCGGGGCTGAACAGCCTGATAACACCATCAATGCCACGAGCGGCAGGATAACAGGCAATAGTAGACGGCACATGGTAACTCTCCTTAGGTGATGGTCTGTAAACGCGCGATTGTATTACAAGAAGCGTGCCATCTCTAATAATGAGGGTGAGAGCCAGTTTCCTAGGGTTATGCCTATTGTTTATGCACAGACTTTAAGCAAAACGCCGGAACCATGCCTAACTTTTTGGCAGATCGCCTGTCGGGTCATTTTCTTCGGTCATGTGCTTAAGGCCGATTCTCAGATAGGCATAGCCGGTGACTACCGTAAGCCCGGCGGCGATCCACAGGCCAATATTGCCGAGAATCCCGCAGAACAGCCATGACGGCCCGCCGGCACCCAGCAGCAGCAGGTAGATGGCCCCCATCTGCAAACCGGTTTTCCATTTCGCCAGACGCGATACCGGCATGGGAATATGGAGACAGGCAAGAAACTCGCGCAGGCCTGAGACCAGTATCTCGCGGCAGACGATCAGCACCGCCGGAATCATCATGGCGCGGCCTTCGCTATAGGTAGCACGCGTACCGCCTACCAGCAGCATGAGTGCAGTGGCCACCAACAGCTTATCGGCTATAGGGTCGAGGAAGCGTCCAAGATTGGAATGGGCCTGCCAGATACGCGCCACATAGCCGTCTAACCAGTCAGTAATGCTCGCGATCAAAAACAGGGCAGAGGATAGGTAATAGGCCCAGTCACTGCCAAGGTAGAAAGTGACAATCAATGCAGGTATGACCGCAATGCGCAGATAGGTAAGGTAATTGGGAAGGTTTTTTTTGAGACTCACTCAAATACCCGGATATTCTTTGGCCTCACGAATACCTGCTCGCCACGGCGAATCACCAGCGAGTCAATAATGGTTTTGGGGATTTCCGCCTGCAGGATAAGCCCGTTTTTGCGCTGCATTTCAATCTTGGCCAGCGCGCCTGCCGGGTTGATATGGATGACTTCCACCGGGATATATTCATGCGCGTCGTCGGGCGTTTTGGTAACAAACATTTCATGCGGGCGTGCAAACACGCGCACCGGGATACCGCGTTCGGCCAGCACCGCGCGCATCTGCGCACGCGTCGTTTTGGAAACAGGACGGCTGCTTACCGTTGTATCTCCCGGCAGCGGCAGGCCGGGCACTACTTTACGGAGAGCGCCGATCAGCTCGGGATAACGCGACAGCCAGTTGGTACGGGGCGTAGATATGGGCGCGGCTTCCGGCGTTTTCGATTCCCATAAATCATCTTCGGCCAGATGCACGTCACCATTCTCGTCTTTCCAGCCGATGAATTCGTTGTAATTGCCAAGAAAGTCATAGACGAATCCGTTGGTCGGATGGTGATAGACCTCTTCAGGCGTACCTACCTGTTCGATGCGACCGTGATTCATCACCACAACGCGGTCGGAGACTTCCATCGCCTCTTCCTGATCGTGGGTTACGAAAATGCTGGTGATGTGCATGTCATCGTGCAGGCGACGCAACCAGCGGCGCAGTTCTTTGCGTACCTTGGCATCGAGCGCGCCGAACGGCTCGTCGAGCAGCAGCAGTTTCGGTTCTACCGCCAGCGACCTGGCGAGCGCCACGCGCTGACGCTGGCCACCGGATAATTGCGACGGGTAGCGGTCATAAAACTTGTCGAGATGCACCAGCTTGAGCAGCGCCATCACGCGGTCGGTAATCTCCGACACCGGCGGGCGCACGTGCTTTGGCCGCACGCGCAGGCCAAATGCCACATTATCAAATACCGTCATATGCTTGAACAGGGCGTAATGCTGGAACACGAAACCGACATTGCGTTCCTTGACATGCATGCTGTTGGCTTCGTTGCCGTCGATCAGCACCGAGCCGGAATCGGCGTATTCGAGACCGGCGATAATACGCAAGAGCGTCGTCTTTCCGGAGCCGGACGGGCCTAACAGCGCCACGAGTTCGCCATCATTGACCTTGAGATTGACATCTTTCAGCGCGACAAAATCGCCGAAATTTTTCTTAATATTGCGAACTTCAATACCCATGAATCCGTACCTTATTTTTTCTTAGCGCGTATTTCAGCGGCAAATTTAAATTCTATCAGACTTTTAAGCAAGAGCGTAACCAGTGCCAGTATCGTTAATATCGAGGCAACGGCAAAGGCGGCGACGAAATTATACTCGTTATAGAGGATTTCCACATGCAATGGCACGGTGTTGGTCTTGCCGCGAATATGGCCGGAAACCACCGATACCGCGCCGAACTCGCCCATGGCGCGCGCGTTGCACAGCAGCACGCCGTAAAAAAGCCCCCATTTAATATTCGGCAGGGTAACGCTTATGAACGTGCGTAAGCCACCGGCACCGAGCATGATGGCCGCCTCTTCTTCTTCCGTACCCTGCTCTTCCATCAGCGGAATCAGTTCGCGCGCCACAAACGGGAAGGTCACGAATATGGTGGCGATCACCAGCCCCGGAACGGCAAACACGATTTCAATGTCATTGTCGGAAAGCCACTGGCCGAACTGACTTCCCGCGCCAAACAGCAGCACATAAATCAACCCGGAAATAACCGGCGAGACCGAAAATGGCAAATCGATGAAGGTAATCAGCAGGCGCTTGCCGGCAAATTCAAACTTGGCAATCGCCCATGACGCCGCCAGCCCGAAGGCGACATTGAGCGGCACGGCGATGGCCGCCACCAGCAGTGTCAGCTTAATGGCATAAATGGCCTGTGGGTGTGCCAGCGCATCGCGATACGCTACCCAGCCCTGACGGAATGCCTCGGCAAACACCGATGCCAGCGGCAGCACGACGAGAATAGCCATAAAGCCAAGCCCGAGAAACATAAGGAGAGCCTGAATCCAGAGCGATTCCGTAATCGGTGAGGGGTTTTTGCTGAAGATCATAACTTACGTTGCCGCCTTATCTTTGCCAGCCCATTGCTGCAGCCAGTTGATGATAAACAGCAGAATGAACGATGCCACCAGCATGACGCAGGCCACCGCCGTCGCCCCCGCATAGTCATATTGCTCAAGCTTGATGACAATGATCAGCGGCACGATTTCCGATACTTTGGGAATATTGCCAGCGATAAAAATCACCGATCCGTACTCGCCTAAGCCGCGCGCGAACGACATGGCGAAACCGGTAAGCAAGGCAGGAACGATGCTGGGGAAAATCACTTTCCAGAAGGTCTGCCAGCGCGTTGCACCAAGGCTCAGGGCCGCCTCCTCAAGTTCCCTTTCGGCATCCTGCAAAATCGGCTCGACGGTGCGCACGACAAAGGGAAGCCCAACGAAAATCAGCGCCATCAGAATCCCCAGCGGCGAAAAAGCGACTTTAATGCCCATCGGCACCAGATACTGCCCGATCCATCCCTGCGGCGCATACAGCGCGGTCAGCGCAATACCGGCCACTGCCGTCGGCAGTGCGAACGGGAGATCGACCATGGCATCAACTATTTTCTTAAAGGGAAAATGGTAGCGTGCCAGAATCCACGCGATGATGAGGCCGAAAAAGCAATTGATGAACGCCGCCAGCAGTGAAAGCCCAAAACTGATCTGATAGGCATGTACTACGCGCGCGCTGGTCACCGTCTGCCAGAACTCGCCGAAAGACACGGTAGCGGCTTTAAAAAACAGCCCCGACAGAGGAATAATGACGACAATAGCCAGATACGCCAGCGTGAACCCCAGCGTAATGCCAAAACCCGGTATGATACTGGGCTCTTTGAGCTTACGAAGCCGTACTGCTAATGCTGATGCCAAAGCCTGTCCAGAAAGAGAGAGAGAGAGTTAATCAAAGCCACCGTTTCTAGCATTTACCGCCGGAAAAAGAAACTTGCAAAGCGTAAATGGGTGAATTACAAATATAAAAAAATATTAACTATTTCGGGGACAAGGTAACCAATGGACACCAAAGCCAATACGGTGACTTTTCCTAAAGAAGGCGCCTCCACATTTCAGGACATCGCATTTGACGCTATCTTAGACGGCGACCGCCAGCTTATCAGCTTGGAATTCGATCCCGCCAACGGCTCTGTAGCAACACGCGATGGCCTGCTGGGTGCCATCAGCCGGTTCGTGCCGCAGCTTCAGGGTAAACCCACCATAAGGTGCTTGCCCGACAAAGGAGTCGCCACCGGTAAGGTGGTGATCGTGGAAATCGTACCTAACCCCGCCAGCGTTGATACGCTTCCGAAAGCTTACGACCAGCTCATTGGAGCCATGGGCAAAAAAGACGCCGAGATTAAAGCATTCAGCAGTGATGACATGGCCTCGCTACTTTTACGGGAACCCGGGTCTCCCGCTGATTCCGGCAAATCATGGGCGGCTCAGACTACACCCGGCGCAGAAACAGACGGGCATAAACCCCTCACCGACGATCACCCGGCATTTACTGGCGGCAGCGGGGAACATGCGCTTGGCGGGATCAAGGACTTCAAGACACTCACTGTGAAAGTCGAAACCCATACACCCAACAAAGCCAGGCCTAATGTCGGGGTAATAGTGCTACGCATCAGCGACACGGCCGGCCATAAAGCCGCACCCAAACCGGGTGAACCGACAAAAGCAGATAAAATCGCCAGAATGCGCGAGCTGCTTGCCGCCCGCCCTGAGTTTACGATACTACCCGACGACGCACCCGAAGGCACCGGCCTTGATCGCAGTGACCCGATAATCCTGATTGCACCCAAAACAAAGTCGGCAAAGGATACGCAAAGCCAGGTCGTCACAGCACTAAAGGAGATAGGCGCAACATTGGATACCGGCACTGGCGCACACGATATTCTCGATCAATATATGCACAGGCGTCGATAAACACTGATCTAGAGCAAGTAACGCAACCCCACTAATCGACGCGGATATCCTCGATCATCAGGCTAACGGTCTGGCGGCCATTCCATTCCTGCAGGCGTAACTGCCCGGCCACATCGACCTTGCGTCCGCGAGTGGCAAACAGCGCGTCACCGAGTTTGGTTCCGACCGCACGGAAGGCAATTGCCGATAGCCGCGCATTGCTCAGGCGATCAATCAGGAAGGTTTTAATATGGTGCTCTCCGACTGGTTCGGGACGCAGATTGATTACGTCCTGAATGGCAAGGCGCACCGAGGGATTGCCCTGACCGAACGGCCCCATGCGCTCACACGTGCGCACCAGTTCCGGCGTCGCGCCCTCAATGCTGATGCTGCCATCCAGCGTGAGTTTACTGCTGCCGAGCCATGCGGTCTCCTGCGACCCTAAGCGATTGATAAAGAATGCTTGTAATGCCGGAATTTTCTTTTCTTCCACGCTAAATCCCGCCGCCATAGCATGCCCGCCACCGGCCAGCAACAAGCCGGAATCGCGCGCAGCGATCACCGCCGCCCCGAAATCAAACCCTGATACCGAACGTGCCGACGCCTTGCCGATGCCGCCTTCAACGCCGATCACTGCCACGGGTTTATGGAAACGCTCCTTCAGCCGTCCGGCGACAATGCCGATCACGCCCGGATGCCAGCCCTTGCCCGACACCAGCAGGACCGGGCTCGCCGGATCCATGCCATCGGCCTGCGCCTGCGCTTCTTCCAGCACCATGGCTTCAATCGCCTTGCGCTCAGCGTTATGCTGCTCGAGCTCACGCGCCAGCACGAGTGCTTCGGCTTCATCTTCCGTGGTCAGCAGGCGGACGCCGAGATCGGATTTACCAACACGGCCACCCGCGTTAATGCGCGGCCCCAGCACAAAGCCACAGGTATAAACACTCGGCAATTCAGCCATGCCGGCATTGCTGAGGACAGTGCGCATGCCGAGATTCTCGCGCGCCGCCATGACTTTCAACCCTTGTGCCACAAATGCACGGTTGACACCGGTCAACGGCACCACATCGCAGACTGTGCCAAGCGCAACAATATCCAGCCACTGCCTGAGATCCGGCTCAGTGCCGGTGCGCTTGAAAAACCAGCCCGATTCCCGTAAGGCACGATTGACCGCTACCATCAGCAGGAAGGTCACGCCGACGGCCGCCATCTGCCGGTGCAGCGAAGTTTCGTCAAAACGGTTGGGGTTGACTATGGCATAGGCCTTGGGTTTGCGTGCTTCACCAATATGATGGTCAACAACGATAACATCGAGGCCGGAATTATACGCTATCTGCAACGGCTCAAACGCCATCGTGCCGCAATCCACCGTAATTACCAGCGTAACGCCGCGCGCCTGCAACGATAATAACGCTTCGCTGTTCGGCCCATAGCCTTCCGTAATGCGGTCGGGGATATAGGCAATCGGCTCGACGCCGAGTGCGCGCAGATAGCGCACCAGCAGCGCCGAGGACGTTGCACCGTCCACATCGTAATCACCAAAGATCGCTATGCGCTCACCCGCCGTCACCGCCGCCGCCACGCGCTCCGCCGCCACATCCATATCGAGCAGATGCGAAGGATCGGGCATGGACGTTTTCAGGCTTGGGTTTAAAAACTGATCCACCTCTTCAAGGCGTATGCCGCGTGCGGTCAGGATACGCGCCACCAGTTCCGGCAGGCCGTAACGCTGTGAAAATGCCGCCGCGAGCCGATCATCGCTTTCCCGGAAATGCCAGTAGCCTCCCGTGGCGGAAAGTCCTTCTCTTGTTTTTTTCTCAGAGGCTAATAAAGTCACTGCCTGAACCCGGTTTTGTATTTTGACGGTCTTTACTATGACACGGCACATCACTGCAAGCATCGACTATATCCGCAAGCTGTACGCTCCGCAAGATTCGTTACTGCACGATATCGACACAAAGCTGAAAGCGCTCGACATCGCCATACATATCGGCGCTGAGGAAGGAAAACTGCTGCAAATGCTGATACGGCTGCATGGAACAAAGCGCATAGTCGAGATTGGCACGCTGGCGGGATATTCCAGCATCTGGATGGCCCGCGCGCTGCCGGAAGACGGGCATTTGTATACACTCAACAAAGACCCCGGGCATATTGCCATAGCGCGCGAATCATTTGCTAAGTCGGATGTACGGGCACGCATCACCATGCTCGAAGGCGACGCCCACACCACCTTACTCACCCTGTCACCGCAGGGGCCATTTGACATGGTATTCATCGATGCCGATAAGATCAGCTATAATGAATATCTCGACTGGGCGGAGCAGAATATCCGCCCGCAAGGCCTGATTATCGCCGACAATACGCTGCTGTTTGGCAGCATGGCGCTAGATCAACCGCCCTCCGGCATCACTGGCGCCACGTGGGAGGCAATGCGCCGCTTCAACCAACGTCTTGCCGACCCGATGCGTTACTTCACCACAATGCTTCCGACCCAGGAAGGAATGACGGTAGCCATCAAACTCTATTGAACGTAAGGGGTTACTTTTGCAGGAAATTTACCCGATAAACGGCATAACATACTAAAATAAAAAGATTTTTCTGATATTTTGACAATCTTCGCGTCTGTCCGCCGGAAACGTAAATCTGCAACATAGATTATATTTCTGCACGTTAGGCCATAATTCATGTTGTGATAAGCTCGAGGGAATAGTAATGGGCATAAAGTAAATACGCGACACTAAATACTAATATCAATTCTCATTAGACACACGAAAGGTAGAAACTATGAAAAAAATCTCTGCGCTTGCTCTCCTCGTTACACTCGGCCTGGCCGCTCCCGCTCTCGCTCAGACCCCGGCTGACGTTCGCAACCACCGCCAGCAGGTTGTTCGCGATGCTGTGAAAGCAGTTGCCATCACGAAAAGCAATGGTACCGCTGTAGAAGCCACCGAAGCTAAAGGCAAAAAGGCTAAAAAGCATGCGAAGAAGAAGTACAAAAAAGCAAAGAAGCATGTTGAAGAAAAGAAAGAAGAAATTGTAAAAGACGCGAAGAAGTAATTCTTCCCTTTACAGGAAAATAAAAACGGCCGGAGAAAACTCCGGCCGTTTTTTATGTCAGCAATCAACCCGATTAGTAACCGAGCACATCCATGATTTCATCAAGTTCGGTGACCACATGGTAATAGGTCGCATTGACCGGCTTGGCAAAGCCCACTTCGATGATGTTTTTCATCAGTGTGATCAAGGGATCCCAGTAGCCTTCATAGTTGAAAATGATGATCGGCTTGTTATGCAGTTGTAACTGCTTCCAGGTCAGGATTTCGAACATTTCATCCATCGTACCGAACCCGCCGGGAAATACGATGAACGCATCGGAGCGCTCGAACATACCCATTTTGCGTTCATGCATGGTGCCGACAATGATAATTTCCGTCAGCGCCTGATGTTCATTCTCAATATTGCGCAAGGATACCGGGAACACGCCCGTTACCTGTCCGCCATTTTTCATCGTGCCGTTGGCTACCGCACCCATCACACCACAATCGCCGCCGCCATACACAAGACGAACGTTCCGCTGGGCCAGCATCTGACCAAACGTAGCGCCAATATCTAGGAATTTCTTGGGGACGTTATTGGATGCGCCGCAAAAAACGCATACCGACTTCCTGTCATTCATTAAAGTGCCTGCTTGTCGTTTTTGTTTTAATTCTTCTCATCTTACAGTCTAAGGCAAAATAGTTACTTTTTCGTGAAATCCCTGTATACGTTAGGCGCACTGGCTTAAAACATCCTGTTTTTGTTGTTTTTTTAACGCATGCACCCCCAATGCAAGATGTATTAAAGTTAATGCTGTTACCACTTTACCGTAACCTGAAGCTGCCTATGATTAAACCACTTTACGGCACATCATTCAACCACGTCACGACCGAAAGGATATTCTATGAAAACCACACTATCCGCACTTGCGTTCGTTGCCGCATTCGGGCTTTCCGTTCCGGCTTATGCGCAGGCAGCAGGTAAAATCCGTCAGGATAAAAAAGAAATCATCCAGGACACCAAAGAGATTCGCGCCGACAAACGCGAACTGAAGCAGGATATGCAGGAGATTCGTGAAGACAAGGCGGCTATCGCCGAAGACCGCAAAGATCGCACCGAAGCCCTCAAAGCGCATGACAAGGACGCCGCTGCTGCCGCACAGACCGAAATCCGCGATGGCAAAAAAGAATTGCATCAAGACAAAGTGGAAAGAAGGCAGGATAAGCGCGAGCTGAACAATGACCGTGCTGAACGCCATCGCGACAAGCGCGAACTGCGTAAAGACCGCGTAGAAAAACACCGTGACCGCAAGGATCGTCCGCACCATGCTGACAAACCACATCACGCCAAACGCCCAGGGCATAAAGGCTAATCGTTCCTGACATAGCCAAAAAATGGCCGGAGGTTCATTAGGAATCTCATTAGGAATCTCTGGCCGTTTTTTTTATTATCCTGTACTGAATCAGTATGAAGAATCCTTCCAGCATTTTGATTACCGGCGCCAGCAGCGGCATTGGCGCAGCACTCGCCCTACATTATGCGCGCGCAGGCGTAACCCTGCACCTGCATGGCCGCAACGCGCAGCGACTGCAGCAGGTAGCCGCCGATTGCCTGGCGCGCGGAGCGAAAGTACATACCGCTATCGTGGACGTTACCGATGCCAGCGCCATGGAGCAGTGGCTGCAGGAATGCGACGCTATCGGCCCGCTTGATCTGGTAATTGCCAACGCCGGTATTTCGGCAGGTACCGGCGATCACGGCGAATCGGCAAAGCAGGTGCGGCAGATTTTTGCTACCAATATCGACGGCGTAGTCAATACCATACAGCCGATCATACCGCGGATGATTACCCGCAAGCGCGGGCAGATTGCCGTCATGAGTTCGCTGGCCGCCATGCGCGGCATCCCGAGCAGCCCGGCCTATAGCGCCAGCAAAGCCGCGGTGCGTTTTTACGGCGAAGCATTGCGCGGCTGGTTATGCTGGCAGGGCGTAGAAGTAAACGTTATCTGCCCCGGCTATGTCGTCACGCCGATGACCGCCGTCAATAATTTTCCGATGCCGTTTAAGATGAGTGCCGAAAAAGCAGCGCATATCATCGCGCGCGGACTGGAAAAAAACCGGTCGCGCATCGGATTCCCGCTGCCGATGTACTGGTTGTTATGCGTTCTGTCCTCCTTGCCGCTGCGCCTGACCGACCCGTTTTTCTCGCGGCTTCCGGCTAAACCGTCCGCTACCGATTTACGCTAATAACGGCAATTTCATCGCTTCACCAAATGATTTCAGCACTCTCCGGCAGCAATGATACAGTTCCGGATTACCGAGATCCTGCGAAGTCAGCGCCTCGGGATAGAGCTCCGAAATAATCGCTTCCATCGCATCAAGCAACCGGTCATCGGCCATCGCACCATTGGTGGAAGTAAGTGCCGCCAGTTGCGACTCGTTCACCGGCACGCGCAGCCGAAGGCAGGCCGGGCCGCCGCCATTGCGCATGCTCTGGCGCAGATCGGCAAAATGCACTTCATCGACCGGATTATCGCCGTCGCTGCGTATGCGCTCCATCAGTTGCGCGGCCTTTCCCTCATATAACATCTGGGTTTCCACCGGTGCGATGATGGCCATGCCGCCATCCGGTTTGGTCAGAATCTGGCTGTTAAAGAAATAGGAGTGCACTGCTTCATCAACGCTTAAATCCTCTTCCGATACCACAATGACCTTCAGTTCCTTGCCCGGATGCAATGCCTGATAGCAGCTGGCAATTTCGCCGATATCCTGCAACCCGTCATCATAGGCCTCTTCATGCACGAGCAATACATTACTATTGCTGACCGCAATCACATCGTTATGGAATACCCCCTGCAGGATGACGTCGGGATTCTGACGTACGAACAACGCCTGCTGATCGGAAATACGGTGCTGCAGCTGCACCGCCCGCGATGCCAGTAAACTCTGGCGCGCCGATTTGGGATCGCGCATGCCGCCATCGGCACCGTAGACGAACACATGCAGTCCCGGTGCTGAATGGGTGGGCGACAGGCGCATATGGTTGGCAGCCCCTTCGTCGCTTAAACCCATCGCAGCCGATAACGGGGGATGCACCATGCAATCCGGTACCTCCTCAAAAATATGCCGCAATACGCGATACGTATCTTCCGCCTCAATGCGGCGATGCAGGTTGGTAAATAAATTGGCAGTGGTAATATGCAGCTTACCATCGGCGCAGTCGATGCCGGGAGCAACCGTAGCAGCGTTGGCTGTCCACATGGCCGATACGGCGCAGGATTTTTCCAGCAACGCAGGGGCAGAAAGGAAAGCCTGGCGGATGACCGCCTCATCCTCCCCCTGGAAATGCTGGCGCAGCAAGGGAAGGTGCGGGCGAAGCTGCGGCGGCAGCACGCTGGTGACGATGCCCATGGAATTCAGTAACCGCATCAGGTCAAGTGCCTGAAGCGCAGCCTGCTTGGGGTTAGAGACGCTGCCGCGGTTCAGAGTGGAGGCCACGTTATCCGTCGACAAGCCACCGTAATGGTGGGTCGGTCCCGGTAAGCCAACAAAGATGACTTCTGTAATCTTATCCGTTAACATGCTCCCCCATGACACAGCTTTTGAGAGATATTTTCAACCACGATTTTACCGCCATCGCCGACGGCGCGGCTTTTGATGCGCAGTTTTTTGCCAAAACGCTGACGCTGGCCGACTTACAGAAAGTAAGTGAAGCCGTGCGCGCCAGCCGCGTCACGCTGGACGGCAGGGACATTCCTGCCGCAATCCTGATTAAAGGAAAAAATAATAGCGCTCCCTTTGCCATACTCGCACAACTGCACGGCAACGAACCGGCCGGGCTTGCCGGCATCCTGCTGGCGATGGCGCTGTCTGGCGCCGGACTGCTGGAACGCGACATTATCGGCATCGTCGGCAATCCGCTGGCCGCTGGCCAGTATTTCGAGGCATGGCACGCCAATCCGCACGCACGGCAGGAAACCCGCGATGCCTATCGCTGCGGGCTGGGCAAGAACGGCGAGCTGCTGCCCGACATGAACCGCATTCCGGTCGATTTCAGAACCCGCACTGAGACCGACCACCATACGCTGCGCTCTCAGGAACTCTACGCCATCGGGCAGCATATCAGCGGCATTGTCGATATTCACACGGCGCGCGGCAATATGCTGTGCATCACTGACCATAAGCGCGACCGCGACCTGCGCGATTCCCCCATACGCTGCGTACTGACCGAACTGGCCGAAGCCATCTCCGCCAATGCCTCCGCTGCCGTAACCGTGCAGACACTCAAAACCATTTTCGGCACATTGTTCGATTTAGAAAGCCAGACCGGCATCGAAGCAGGGCGCCACGAAGCGCCGGATTCTCCCCATAACGCCGCATCGTTCACCTTGTCGCTGCTGCATACGCTGAAGCTTACCTCCGTGCCTCCTATATATAAGAAAGAGAACGGCGTCTTTGAACGCTACTCCGTACGCCCACGCATCACCTATGCCTCGCTGGAATATGGCAATACGCTGCGCGCGCACGACATGGTATTCATGGCAAAATCCTGCCATGCGCTTGCCTCGGTGCCTGCACGCAGCGACAGCGTCATTGTCAAACAATCCGATGATATATATGCCATCCAGAGCGTCGCCGATTTTACGCGCAAGCCCGCGGGCACCATGGAATTTGCCCTATACCAGTATGATGAAATGGAAGCGATTACCAAAGATCAGGTGGTCGCGGTAGCGGTGCCGTCAGGCACCGTGTTCAAAGCACCGGACAGTTTTTCCGGCATTTTTGTCAGCAAATCTGCCGCACTCTATGACAAAGACCCGGCGGTCGGCCCGTGGCCGGTGCATGCCGATAAAATCAACAGCCTCAAATTTTGCTACCCCTGCGACGTGTCGCAGATGACCATCGATTTTTCCTGATTACTGATCCATCACCACGTCTTTATTCTGGGCAATGCGCGTGTAATGCGTGTCGCGCGTAAAGACGTGCAGAGGGTCCGCACTGTTCAGAATTTCACCCTCACCCGATTCCTTGTTGCCGCCGAAGCCCATGCCGAAAGCCGGTGTACCGGTGCCTTTAGGTGAATTGATGATGCTGTGACCGGCGAGATTTTTCGCCGCGAAGTGATCGGCTTCTGCTTGATTTTGTGTGTACAGAGCATTGACCAGTCCGGCATTGGCGGGCGCGTTGACCATGGCAATCGCCGCATCGATATCGCCTTCGTAGGGAGCCATAAACAATATGGGCGCGAAGGTTTCTTCATGCATGATTGCGGTCTGCGAAAATAATATGCCCAGCGCCGGTTCAACATAATAGGAGGACGGCCATTCCTTCTCGAGCAGGCGCTTGCCGAGCAGTACTTTGCCACCCTGCGCTACCACCTGTGTTTTTGCCCGCTCAAATCGTTTGAAAGAATCCGCATCAATCAGCGGGCCATAGCCATAATCGTTAGACTCGCCCGAAAGCGGGATTTTAATCACGCCGGACGCAACGAAATCTTCGATATGTTTCTGCAGCAGCGTGACCACCTTGTCGTAATGTTTCTTATGCACGATGAGGCGGCGCGTATTGGTGCAGCGCTGGCCGGACGTGGCCAGGAACGACGTGAGTATGGACTGCACCGCCCACTCCAGATGCGCGGGCGTCATTTTCTCAGAAATGATGACACCGTTATTACCGCCCAGTTCCAGAATCGGCTTGAAGGCGTTGTTCTGTTTTTCGGCCAACGTCGCCTTGATGCCCTGCCCCATGCCGACGCTACCGGTGGCGCTGATCAGATCGACGCCCTCATGCGCTACGAGTGCCCCACCAATATCGCGCCCACCAATGAGAATGTGCAGTAGTTCCGAATATTCGCCTGCTACCTTGTCGAACAGTATTTTATACGCCAGCGCCGTCAGCGGCGTTTTTTCCGACGACTTCCACAGCACGCCGTTACCGGCCAGCAACGCCGGGGCCAGTGTCCAGTTGGCCACCACCAGCGGAAAATTAAACGAGGTAATCAGGCCGACCACGCCAATCGCGGGCCGTTCTTTGCGACGCAGCATACCGCTGAATTCGGGCAAGGCAGCATCCTTGATGGTCTTAAGCAATGTATCGGCAGCGCTGTCGGTTTCGATCAGCGCTTCCTTGGCGGTTTTTCCGCCTTCCAGCGTAATCAGACCGGCAAACAGGTCGCGATGTTCCTTGATAGAAGCCGCTAATGCCTCCAGCAAGGCTGCGCGAGCCGCGCGGGGTAGTTGCGCCCATTTCTGCTGGGCTTCCCTGGCGCGCATGGCTTTATTGCTGACACCCGAGGGACTATCCTGCGCCAGTTGGGCCAGAATAGCGCCATCCGTGGGCGAATAGACCATCAGCCCCCCGGCAACCATGGCCGGTGCACGCGCACCAAGCGCCGTAAAAATTTCCGAAACACCCGATTGACCTGACTTCACCATGCTAAATATCCTGAGGGTTACTGGTTGCGACAAGAATGCATCCGTGCGGAGGGGGCATATTATCCTAATCCGTTGTTATAGTACAATAACGTATTCCCAACCCGGTCTTTGCAAGGTAGAAACCGAGCGTCACTGCGAGAATCCGTAAAACTTTAACCATAATTTAATAAAATTGTATCTATAATTCAGTATGAAAAAGTGCGATCAGCACCATTTTTTTGTTGCGATTGCATCAATGAGAAGTAAGAATGAAATGGTAGGAAAAATTCTTCCGCTGGAAGCGTTTTTCCGTTTCAGGAATTTGACGTCACATGGCCAATAAAAAAATACGAAGTAGCAATCTATATCTTCCCGGTAAACAGTGGTTTTACCGCGCTTCACTGGTCATGATGCTCACCTTTGGCGTTGCGCTGGTGGTGATGAGCAAAACCAATAATCCCGCCATCGGCAAACTCCGCACCAACATTACCGACATTGTAACGCCGGTACTGTCCGTTGCCTCCAGCCCGATGAGCGCCATCCATAATTTCGGCACATGGATCGGCGAAATGGCTCGGATTCGCGAAGAAAATATCGCGCTCAAGAATGAAAATGTTGCATTACTGGCCTGGCAGACCAAAGCCAAGGCGATGGAAGCAGAAAACCAGTCACTGCGCGAACTGCTGAAAGTAGTGCCGACGCAGAAAAGCAGCTATATCACGGTGCGCGTCGTATCTGACCTCGGCGGCCCTTATATCCATTCGGCACTGGTCAATGGCGGTAAAGCCGCCGGTATCAAGAAAGATCAGGCCGCCATCAGCGATAATGGCCTGCTGGGCAGGGTTGTCGATGTGGGCGATTCAAGCGCGCGTATACTACTCTTAAACGACATCAACTCGCGTGTGCCGGTCATTGCCGAGCGTACCCATGAGAAAAGCATACTGGTTGGCAATAACAGCGATGCGCCGACCCTCTCCTACCTTGCAGGCGAAAGTAAAATCCGCGTCGGTGAACGCGTCGTAACATCAGGCGATGGCGGTATTTTCCCCGCCGGTATTCCCGTAGGCATCGTCACCAGCGTGCATAAAGGAGTTGTCAAGGTACAGCCCTATGTTGACACCACCAAGGTCGAGTATGTCAGCGTCATCGACTACTCTTTCTAACAGGTCATGATACAGCCCTCCAAACGGCTGGAGCTGCTTCTCCTTACCGCTCTTCCCGCCCTCATCACCCTGGCGCTTGCCATCTTCTTCCTGACCTCAAAGCATATCACCGGCCTCAATCATTTCATGCCGATATTGCCACTGATTCCCGTCTTCTACTGGGGCATGGCGCATGCGCGGGAAATGCCCTACTGGTTCGTTTTCGCCGTCGGACTGACCATGGATGCCGTCATGGGAATGCCGCTCGGGTTGTCGTCATTACTCTATGTCTTCTTCCTGATGATGCTCCACGCCCAGCGCAAATACATCCATAAGGAAGGCTTCATGATCAAATGGGGCTATTTTGCCCTGCTGTTGGGCGTTACCTGCGCGCTCAACTGGATTATGGTTACCTTTTTCAATGCACGTACCGAAGCACTGATGCCGGCACTGCTGCAATGGGTCATGACCGTGTGCTGCTATCCATTCATGCATAAAGGCTTCGACGCTTTATACGAATATATCTCCTCGCGCCGCTGGCAGATTCTCCACGGCAATTAAAATCGGCCCTGCTTCTATTGGCGCTTTTCAAACGCGCCTGCATACCGTAGAACCGATACATGCCCAAGGAGAATGAAAAGCAACGTATTCTGACACGCCGTGCCGTCATTTTCGGCGGGGTGCAGATGGCCGCATTCACCGCGCTGATCGGACGGCTTTATTATCTGCAATTCATCCGCGCCAACGAATATGCGACGCTCTCGGAAAATAACCGCATCAAGCTGCAACTGATTGCCCCCGAGCGCGGCGTCATACTCGACCGTTACGGCATACAGCTTGCTACCAATGAAAAGAACTACCGCCTCTTTATCGATTACAGCTCACTAAGCCAATCCACCTTCCGGGCCACCATTGACAAGCTGCACACACTCGTGCCGCTTACCGATAAGAAAGTCAAAGCCCTGCACCACACACGCGTCTCATCGGCATCGATGCCCGAGATGCTCAAGGAGCATCTGACATGGGAAGAAGTGTCACTGATCGAGTTGCACATGCTGGAACTCGCCGGGGTGTATATCGATGTCGGCCAGATACGACACTACCCTTTCGTAGACCGGGCAGCGCATCTTGTCGGCTATGTCGGGTCGGTATCTGAGGATGAGGTCAAGGAGGATGAGCCACTGCTGCGTCTGCCCGATTTCAAAATCGGCAAGAACGGCGTCGAAAAACTGATGGAAGACCGCTTGCGCGGTACTGCCGGAATCCGCCAGCTTGAGGTCAATGTGCATGGCGTACCTGTGCGCGAAGTCGGCAAAAAACACAGCATCGGTGGCGAGGCAATGCGCCTGACCATCGACAGCCGGTTGCAGGATTACACCGCTCAACTGGTTAAAGACGAGAGCGCCGCGGTGGTAGCGATGGAGGTCGATACCGGCAACGTTCTCGCGCTGGTATCCATGCCCGGCTTCGACCCCGACAGCTTCAGCAAGATTATCTCCAGAGAATACTGGAAAGCGCTCAGCACCGATAAAAAAGTGCCGCTGCTGAACAAAGCCATCAGCGGCCAGTACCCTCCCGGCTCCACATTCAAGCTGATGGTCGGGCTGGCAGGACTGAATGCCGGGGTGATCACTCCGTCAACCAGCGTATACTGCCCAGGCCAGTATTATCTTGGCGATCACAAATTCAACTGCTGGAAAGAAGGTGGGCACGGCACAGTCAACTTTCATGAGGCCACCGCACAGTCCTGTGATACGTTTTTCTATACCGTAGGAGAACGGCTCGGCATCAACAGCTTTGCTGAAATGTCGCGGCGGTTCGGCCTCGGTGAAACGCATAATCTCGGGCTCACCGGTGAAAAAGCAGGCATCATACCCGACCCCGAATGGAAAATGCAGCGCTACAAACAACGCTGGGCCGGGGGCGATACGATTAACTGCGCCATCGGTCAGGGCTATGTGCTCACCACCCCACTACAACTGGCTATCATGACGTCACGCATGGTCAATGGCGGCTACGCAGTTAAACCGAGATTGTGGATACCACCCGGCAATGAAAAACCAACCTTTGAGCCGGTCGATATCAAGCACGACCTGCTTATGTTTGCGCGCGACGCCATGAACGCCGTATGTAACAGTCCGAGCGGAACGGCATATGGCAAACGCATCATGGAACCGCGCTTTGCCATGGGCGGTAAAACCGGCACCTCGCAGGTACGCAAAATCATTACACGCGGCCTCAAGCAAGAGACACTGCCCTGGGAATACCGCCACCATGCGCTTTTCGTTGGATTCGCACCTATTGACAACCCTAAATACGCCGTAGCCGTCATCATTGAACATGGCGGCGGCGGTTCTGCCGTAGCCGCACCGGTGGCGCGCGATATATTACTGAAAATCCAGCAGATCGATGAAGCGGATCGGAATAAAAAGACCTAGATTATTTCAATAGGCCGGTTGCCATATTAATGCTGGATACCACCAGCATCATGATAGGCAGATACAAACCGCACATAGCGGTAACGCTGATCTGAATCCAGTTCTTGGTATGCATCATGTAATATATTTTCATGTATACCAGCACGCACATCACCACCGAAAGAATCCCGGTCAGCAGCAGGTAGCCACTCGGCGTCGGCAGCAGACTATAGAATATGATATTGAGAATGCCTTGCACCAGATTCAGCCAGGCAAATAGCTTCATCGCACCCACCAGCATGGCAATATCGGCATGGCGCATCGCAGTAGGTATCCCGCCATTCTTGCGGATTACTTCATGCCTCTCGGAAGGTATCATCGACATAATTACACACTTCTGCGATCCTTATGTTATTATAACAAGAAATCGTTAATTTATAGTAACATGAGAAAATTCAAATGATTACGCGGCAATAGCGCGTCTAAAGCCGGGTTGACAGTGCACGTGGCATTACTTACACTCGCCGGTCTGAACCACGGGGAAAACCTATGAAAACCGCCACGCTTACCACCCCTGCTCCGCAGGAAAAACAGCCGGTGCTGCAATTCGATGCCATTGCCGATGCACGCCCAGAGCGCGATCCCTATCCCTATATTCTTACGTCAGGTGCGCTATCGCCCACTATTGCATCCGCACTGAATCAGGATTTTCCCGATATCACCAAAAACGGTTATCTGCCGCTCAGCCTTCTCAACCGCAAAGGCATGTTCGACGCGCTGCTCAATGATCTGGAAGGCCCGGAAATAGCCGCTCTCCTGAGTGACAAGCTAGGACTGGAGCTACGCGACAAGCCGCGCATGATCACCGTGCGCAAATGGTCGGCGGGCAATGATGGCCGCATCCATAATGACGGTGAAGCCAAAATATGCACTTCACTGATTTACCTCAACGAGACATGGCCGGAAGGCGATGCCGGGCGCCTGCGCGTGCTACGCAACAAAGATAGTTTTGACAGCACCGCCGCCGAAGTTCCTCCCACTTTTGGAACTTTTTTTGCGTTTGCGCGCACGGAAAATTCATGGCACGGCCATAAACCATTTACCGGCGAACGCCGCGTCATTCAAACCACCTGGCTGCGCAGCTGGGAAGATTTTGAACGTAAAGACAAGCGCGGACGCTTTTCCTTTTTTCTCAAAAGGTTAATTGGTTCGTCCTACTAAGGCTACAGTGGCGACACATCTTTACGTTGAGTATTATCTCCCTTTTTACAGCAACTTGCCCTTCCCCGGCGCAATGGCGTGCCATCAGCAACCAATTGTTACAGTTTGATTAAACTTAGATTCTGGCAAACCGGACATCTTGAGATGACGTAACGGTCATGCTAACCTGAAGGTGGATTAAAGCGTATTCAATGCGCAGTAAAACCTGCTGTCACAAAAGGCAGGATCTACAAAAAAAGACCATTTCGCACGGATAATTATGGCTGTTTATAACGTCACAAACCCGGATTCCGCCCTTACGGCCGTAGAGTTTACGCCTGTAGCAGAAGGCAATTTCAGCTTCTTCGCAGCAAAATCGCCGGAGCAGAAGGACGTTGTCAAAAAATGGCTGGTTTCAGAACTGAAGCAGACAATTATCGCGGAAACCATTGTCAAAGATAAGCCGGTTTTTGTAACACGCGGCGACAAAACCAAAGACGAAGTGATCGGCCTGCTGAACGCACACGGCGATACGCTTGCGCTTCAGCTCACGCAAAAACCCACCGATACGTGGAAAGTGGTGACGATGCTGGCCGTTCCCGGTCAGGGCATGCAGCTGGCATCGAGCATGATGCGCCCCAATCGCAAAGTGGATTGGGGATTGTTTGCCTTTGCCAGCTCCAATCTTCTGGGCCATGCCATCAGCTGGATGTATGGTTCGCAGAAGAGCGACGACACAAACCGCCTGCATTTCGTCAAGCAGGAGGTCAATAGAAACTTAGCCCCGCATCTTCCGCCCGGCCAGACATTGCCTGAAGTCAATGATGATCGCTCCAGCCTGCGCGATGAACCGTTGCAGCCCTCCTCCCGATCAGTACGGGTCAATGCGTTCCTGCGGGAAAATTCGGTCAAAGTGGGTGAATTATGCCTGCGCTATTTCGGAGCATTCGCCCTAGCTTTCCCAACGAACAATTGGGGAGCGGCTCTAAGAAAATTGAAATCCGGCGCATTCAAGGAAGCCTATCTGGCCGGACGAAACTCAGCCACCGCTATTCACTACACAGGCATGGGCAGCCTTACCGGTAAAACCATTGCCATGTTCGCCAAGGTTCCCGACCCTTACGATGATTCCACACCGCACAGCGCGCTCGATACCTTCCGCGAGAAATATGCCTTCCGCCTCGGCGGCTGGATAGAAGCAGCCGCATTCAGTGCCATGACCTGGGATGCCCTGAAGAACCCTGAAAATAAAATCGTATACCGCGGCAAAGAATATCAGAATTATCTGAGCGCAACCGGTGCCGGGCTTTTTACCACACGCTATGCCGTCCGCCATTGGGCAAAGTACGGCGAAAAAGAAATGGACATGAACGAGATGTACGCCCATGTCACCGACGCACTTGCTAAAATGCCGGCCGACAAGCTGGCGCAGCTTACCGCCGATACTGCCGCCGACATCACCAACCACTTCAAGGATAAACATCTCAACTACAGTGACGTGTATTCGCGGCTGATGGATGATTTATACCGCGATCACCATATCGCGCTGAATAACCTCGGCACCGCGCATGAAGAACGCCTGGCCAAGATAAACAGGGCGCAATCCAGATATTCCATGGTCCCTGCGCGCAATCTGATGGACCGCACGTCAGCGCCAGCAGATAGTTATACTGATCTTTCGCAGAGAGCCGTTACTAATGCGCCCATGGGTATAGGGGCATAGCTATGGCAATGTACAAAAATAAAAATCCCGCTTCCCCGCTTTTAGCCGTGGAGTTCACGCCGGTAGCCGATGGCAATTTCACCTATTTCTACGCCTCGACCCGCGAAAACAAACAACCGCTGAAAGATTGGCTGACCGGGCACGGTCAGGAAATCGTCGCCGAAACCCTCGTCGATGGTAAGACAGTACTGGTAACACACGGCGATAAAACCAAAGAAGAAATGACCAAAGCGCTGGAAGAGCGCGGCGACAAGCTGGAACTGGTCAAACATAAGAAAAAATTTAATGCCTGGGCTTGGCGCGGCAACATGAGCAACGTCGGCCAGGTGCTGCAGGTCATGTCAGCCGCCATGAAACCCAAAGGCATCGATAGCGCCACAATGACGTTCGGGCTATCCAACCTTGCTGCCAATATGACCAATCTTGTTTTCGGCGGTGAAGAACGCGAAGACATAAACGGCGAACGCACACTGAAGGGTAAAATCAATAAAGGGTTGGGATCTTATCTTGCAGGTGATGATCCGTTACCCGAGGACGATGACCGCTTAGGGCTGCGTAAAGAAGCGAAAGAGGCTCCCTCGGCGGGAGATAAAGCATACGGTTTCATGAAGCAGAATTCCGTGAAAATCGGGGAAATCGGCTTGCGCTATTTCGGCGCCTTCAATATGTTAGCGCCGGTCTTCAAGGGCAAACAGGAATGGCAAAAAGTCTTTACTGCCCTGGGCGAAGGAAAGATGGGCGCGGCATGGAAAAGTTTCCGCAATCCCGATAAAGCAAATTTCTGGGTGGGCGTCCTTTATCTCTTTGGTAAAACGCTGGCACTTACTTCGAAAATACCGGATCCGTATGATCCCACACCGAAGACAGCACTTGATGAATTCCGTGAAAAATATGCCTTCAAGTTAAGCTCCATCATCGAAGGGGTAGGCGCCGCGACCATCGCTTCCAGCCGCCTTAAGCCGGGCACAAAGGTAAACCCAGGCAAAGTATTGGATAAGATCGGCTTTAACTTCGGCAACAAGCAGTGGGACCGTGACTATCTGGGCGGTATTGGCGGATTACTGTTCATGGGTGGATTCGCTATCCGGCTGGCAGCACCGTTTGGCACACGTAAGCTGGACATGGATGAAATCTATGCCCATGCCACGGATACGCTCGCCAAGACCCCGCCCGAAAAACTTCCGCAACTACTTGCCGATACAGCAGCAACGATGAAAGAGCACCTCAAGGATCAGCCGATCGAATACGGTGAGATATTCAATAAAATGATGACCGACATGTATCGCTATCATCATATTGCGCTCAACAATCTCGGCACCGAACCTGAAGAACGCAATGCCAGAATGCTGAATAAATGCATGACCGGCGTGCCGGGAGCAGATGACGAGCGCACGATGGCGCGCTGCCTTGACGGCGTTGCGGGAAGCAATATCCCCCCATCAGGCACGAAAACGCCTCTGCCTGCAAACGCTATCCCCGCCTCTGTACAGGCAGAGCACAATGCCAAGATCCTGAATAAATGCTTGACCGATACACCGGGGGCAGACGATGAACGTACGATGGCGCGCTGCCTTGACGGCATCACCGCCGCCAATATACCGTCATCCGCATCGCAAAATGCACCTGAATCCATGGTGACAAAATATGCCGCAAACAATGCGCCGCGCCGAACCTCCGAGCGCGTCAGCACACCCACCGGCAGCCACTCCGAGAAAGCCGCCAAATCAACCGATGTACCTGCCGTGCCGCAGGTCGGGGTATAACTCCCTCAACCACCCCCTTCGCCCTGTTGCCTTGCATAGATGCAAAAACCGCTTTTATCTTGATTTTTAAAAAATAAAAAATTACTACTAGCTCATGAAGTTACTCATTACCGGTAGTCATTATGGATGGACTCGGGCACACGCCTGAAAATGTTGCTAAGTTGAATACAGACCCTCAGCCGTCATCGTCTCTCCGCCGTTACGCATCACTTTTCTACCCCCTTTTTATTGCTAATCACCTGTTCGCCTCACTGCGTGGCGGTCGCTTTGCTATCCATTTAAGGAGACCGCATTATGCCTAGTCAGGGAAAAAAATCTGGTTTTACGCTGCTTGAATTATCGATCGTACTGGTCATCATCGGCCTCATCGTAGGCGGTATTCTCGTCGGACAGGACATGATCAAGGCCGCAGAAGTACGCGCTACCATCAGCCAGATTGAAAAATACAATTCTGCCGTCAATACGTTTCGCAGCAAGTTCAATGCAATCCCCGGTGATATTCCGCGAGCCAATGCCGCCAACTTCGGAATGTTGCAGCTAACCAGTGCCTCAACCATCGGACAGGGTGATGGCAATGGGCTAATTGAGGGCGGCGCAGCAGGGGCTACACTGCCAGAAGGTGAAACGCTTGTATTCTGGCGCCATCTGTCGGATACGAATCTGGTTGATGGCAGTCTTGGCGTCATAGGCAACAGTGCCGTCGTAGCAGCGACCGGCGTTGTCACCGGCAACGTTACGACCGTAAGCCAGTCGATTCCGCCGACACGCCTCAATCTGACCAATTACATAGTGGTGTATTCGGCCAGCGGCACCAATTTTTACCAGCTGATGCCTATCGCCACCATCACCACCGCACCACTCTATACGTTCAATACTACAGGCATCACCCCCTTACAGTCTTATAATATGGATACCAAGCTTGATGACGGCCTGCCCAATACGGGTATCGTTGTCGCACGCGACGTCGGCCCGACAAACGACGTCAACGGCATCCCAAGCTGGGCTGCCGTCTCTACTGCCGCTACCTGCATGATGAACGGTGCCGATGCTACTGACCCCACAGACACTTACAATCTGGTTCTCCAGACCGGCGGTAACGATCCGTCCTGCTCTGTGCGTTTCCGCTTCAATTAAATTCCTGTTTCTGTAAACAGCGTCCACGCAACTGCTGCGCAGTGCGCAAACGCGCCCGCCTGTATAGACCGGATGTCGGGAGAGATTTGGTGGGCAATGCAGGAATCGAACCTGCGACCCGCTGATTAAGAGTCTCGATTTGCCGATTGTGTCCGGTTCATGTCCGTACATTCTAAATGCATAAACATCTATTTTCAATTGACATTATATTGTGACCGATTGATTATGATTCACCAAAATGCACGGACACAACGCCCGAAAATACGGACACGGCGGACACAGGACGGACACGAACATGCCCATTATCACCGACAAATTGATTCGCTCATTACCTATACCGGCCAAGGCTAATCGTGTTTATTGGGACGATGAGATTACAGGGCTGGGTATCCGCATCACCGCATCCGGCCATAGGGCATTCGTGCTGCGTTATACGATCAATGGCCTTGAACGGCGATATACCATCGGAGAATTCGGCCAGTCCCCTGGCTTTAACACCACGGCGGCCCGGTTAAAGGCGCAAGAAATAAAAGGCAAGGTCACCGGCAGCAAAAACAAGTTTGACCCTTCGGCGGTATTCGATCCGCTGGAGGCTAAAGAACAAGCCTATAAAGCTGCGACAGTGGAACAGTTAGCCAAGGAATATCTTGCAAAACACGCCATACCTAAAAAGCGCCCTGCTTCCGCCCTGATCGATAAAAGCACGTTGGAACAGATCATAATCCCCCGTATGGGCAATCTAAAGGTGGCGTCCATTACCGGGAGCCATATTCATGAAATTCATCGTGCGCTTAGCAATACGCCTTATCGGGCAAACCGCGTGCTGGCGCTGTTGAGTAAAATGTTCTCGCTGGCGATGCAATGGGAATGGTGTGATTCCAACCCCGTCAAAGGCATCGAGCGCTATCAGGAGCATAAACGTGACCGCTGGCTATCATCCAGCGAAATTGGGCGTTTATGTGAGGAACTCGACAACCATATTAACGAACGCTCCGTAAACGCTATCCGCCTGTTGCTTTTGACGGGTGCCCGTAAAGGCGAAGTGCTAACCGCTAAATGGGAGGATATAGATTTCGAGCGCGGCGTATGGCGCAAACCGTCAGCGCATACGAAGCAGAAGAAAAACGAACACGTTCCGCTAAGCCCGCCGGCCATTGCCCTGCTTACCAAGATGCAGGAACAGCGGATAGTAGGCATTCCCTACATTTTCCCCGGCGATGCAGAAGGAAAGCCACTACAAGAAATCCGCCGCACGTGGCAGGACGTATGTAAAAAGGCGGAACTTGCCGAGGCGCGTATCCATGACCTGCGGCACTCATTCGCTTCGCATCTGGTATCCAGCGGCCTGAGCCTGCCAATCGTAGGGCGATTGCTTGGCCATACGCAAACCTCTACTACTGCCCGGTATGCTCATCTAGCCGACGATCCATTGCGAGATGCAACCACCCGTTTTGGGGTTATGTTTGAAAGTGCGGCGTTACAACGCAAGCAGGATAAGGAAAAAGTGGTAACGCTGCCGGTAAGGGTTGGGCAGGAATGACCATCGATCCGCTTGGTATTGCAGCTTCGCCTGAATGGCTCGAAATGGAAGCAAAGGCGCAAGCAATTTTTAGTGAATGTACTTCAGCAAAGAAATTTCCAACGCCATCGCAGACTCGTTGGATTGGTAATGCAATAATGCAATGTTGTGATTTAGGAATATCTCCGCCGCGCTCATATGCGCGACTGGTACAACTTGCACTACGAAGAGCGGAATATCGTAAAATCAAAGAAACCGGCGGGGACTTTTCCAAAGAATCGGTCTTGATATTCAAATCGCCTTACCGTGGTGGCAAGTCGCACGCCGATTCAACAAAGCAGTACCAAATGGCTGCTAGAAAAGCAGCGGAACTAATGAGCGACTGGCCTGCTTCCGGCAAATTTCCTCACGGAATTCCCAATCAAATTGCAAATGCATGTGGCGCTGATTATAAATCTGTAAAAAGTTGGATAAAAGAGCCGGGCTTTCGGGAGGCGTGGCTTGAAGAACGTAAAAGAATTATGGGGCTAGATAACGCCAAGCAGCGCTGGGGGCAGAAACCACGACCCCACCGCGCAAAACTTTTAAGGGCGATTAGAAAATCCCTCACCCACAAGCCCTCATAAAAAATCCTCAATGCTAACGATATGCCGCGCTGTTAGTTCCTCCGGTGTTAGCGCCCGCCCAAAAGCTTCTTCAAGATATGGGAGCTTTTCCAGATAGTCATCATCCTTTAGGAGGATATTAGCCGCCCAGATACTGGCCGTAGCTTTATCTTTACGACTCTTGATAGCAATCATGAAAACGTAGGCGACGAACCATTGCCGGAAGGTTTCGTAAGGCGCGTCATCCGGTGGGCATGGCAGGCCGCTTTCTCGTTCCAT
>Ga0163144_10001918_pt1 | contig 48503 bp, 44 predicted proteins | sample OliLak19BULKMAT1_FD_123175 | JGI IMG/M metagenome (GOLD analysis project Ga0163144, IMG submission 123175) | Freshwater microbial mat bacterial communities from Lake Vanda, McMurdo Dry Valleys, Antarctica - Oligotrophic Lake LV.19.BULKMAT1 | ecosystem: Environmental > Aquatic > Freshwater >... | reverse complement strand
CTTCAACAATTGGTTACCAATGGCTTCTACCACACTTTTTACAATGTTTGCCGAAATGGGTGATGCACCACTCCCTGTCACTTGTATAACGCTTGTGGCGGGGATTGCCAATGGGTTGCCAATGGGTGCGGTGAGTAATTGAGTAAAATCAGCGGGAATAACAACGCTTGCCACACTATTTCCACTGGTAACGCTGGTTTGTGCGCTCTCTACACTTTCGTAAACGGTGACATCAAGCAAAGTATCTAATGAAATGCTTTGTGGAGAATCTTCCACACTTTGACAGGTCGTTGTTGCTGACGGCGCGTTGCCTGTAAGAATGTCGCTCAGGGTCTGACCATAGTTTGTCGCCTGCCCATTCACAGTTGTTCCCGAATCTAAATTAACTAAAGCAACGGGTAAGTTCTCGAATGAGGCAACACTTCCCGACCCACCAAACGCCAGCCCGATAATGACAGACAGCGCAAGCGGTGTTGCAATCATAATCAATAATAGGTTTCTATCCCTAAAGGTGACATAAATTTCTTTCCATGCGTAAGCCCAAATTTGTCTCATCGCATTAGTCCCTTAAGGCTCTGCCCGTAAGCTGAAGAAAAACCGCCTCTAAGTCAGGTTCACGCACTTCCACCGAGTGAATTTCTATCCCTGCACCGTCTAGTGCAGTAATAATGTGTGGCAGAGATTTTCGCCCTTGTTTGGCAAAAACAGTTAAATAGCCGTCATTACTATCGCCACTATCGTTATTATCTGCCACGTCATACAGCAACTTTGTAATGTCTTGGTTGTTGTTTTCAAGCTGTTTTAACAAGCCATCGCCAAGCGTTTGTTTACCAATGTTAAACGTTAAGCGGTCGGACTCACCCACTTGTTGCATCAGCTCGGTTTGTGTGCCTAGCGCAATAATTTCCCCATGGTCAACAATAGCAACCCGTTGGCTTAGTTCTTGGGCTTCTTCCATAAGATGTGTTGTATAAAGCACGGTCATCTTATACTCATCACGCAAGCGAAGAACAGTATCTAAGATGCGCCGCCTGTTTTGTGGGTCAATGCCTACAGTAGGTTCATCCATAAATACTAATCGGGGACGATGTAGCAATCCTACACCAATGTTGACACGCCGTTTCATGCCCCCACTAAACGTACTCACGCGGTCGTTTTGACGGTCTTTAAGGTCGATAAACTCTAGCACCTCATCTACACGCAAGGCTAGTTCTTTACCAAATAAGCCGTACATCTTGCCAAAAAACTCTAGGTTTTGGCGTGCTGTCAGTTCTTGATAGAGTGCGATTTCTTGTGGCACAACCCCTATTAAGCGTTTTGCATCTAAGGCTTGCGTTACGATATTAAATCCACCAATACTTGCCTCGCCTGATGTGGGCGCTAGTAAACCGCTCATCATGTTGATTGTGGTACTTTTGCCCGCCCCGTTGGGTCCCAACATGCTAAAAATTTCGCCCTTTGGAATCGTTAAGCTAATGCCCTTCACCGCTTCTACGGCAGTGCCATCAGAGCGATAAAACGTCTTTTTGAGGTCTTTAAGAACTACCATGTTGCTCATGTCTGTTTCCTTGTAGAGTGTAAAGATGCCCTCCGTATATACGCGACTACAATGCGATTTGTTCTAAGTAGAAAGTTACCTCTCATGACTGGCAAGCATTTTATGTAAAACCCTAGTCTTTACCCACCCCTTCTTGTGAAAGATAATTGTGAGTATAGAAAAAATCAGACACGCCCTATTCCCTTATTGCCTTTTGGTTTAATTTGTCATAAAATAAGAAAATATGTTCTAAACACTCCACAAGGGAATTTACACATGGTACAAGCCTCAAACGCCGAGTTTGTTATAGAGGGTGATATTGTTTATAACCACTACAGCCCCCTAAAATGGATTATCTCTCACGTTCTACGCTATCGCTTTATCCTAATCTTCGGCACGCTTTGCTATATGACTGCCTATACATGCTTTTCATTGTCGCGCTACTTGTTTGGGGTGGCTGCAGAAGAAATTATCAACCCATCACGTCCAGATGGACTTGCGCTAGTTTGTTTTATTATCTTGGGCATTCTTATTACAGATGGCTTATCTTCTCTAATGGGTGCGCTCTCTATGGAAACCATTGCACAACGCCTTTCTAGGGATAGTCGTAAAGAGCTTTACGCATCCCTACTCGGCAAAAGCCAAACCTTCCATAATCAACAACGCGTCGGTGACATTATGGCGCGGTCTACTGACGACATAAACCAGCTTAATGCTATGATTAATCCGGGGTTATTGTTCATTGGTGATACGGTTATTGGCATTGTTGTGCCTTTGTTCATCATAGCAACAGTGCGTATTGAGCTATTGCTCGTACCCCTTCTTTTTGTTGCCAGCTATGTGGTCGCTGCCAGAGAATATGCAGGACGCTTGTCTAAGGTTGTAGATAGCCAACGTGAAGCTTTTGGTGCAATGAACGCAGGGCTAGAAGAAACCATCAGTGGCATAGAAGTTGTTAAAGCAACTGCTCGTGAAAAATTTGAACGTGAAAAGTTTCGCAAAAATGCTAAAGAGTATCGCCGTTGGTTTGCAAAGCAAGGGCAAACAGAAGCAACCTACTTACCCAACCTGCTTTATGCGTTTGCGTTGGGCTTCACGTTTCTACATTGCCTCATTCTTAACCAAAATGGCATGCTTTCCTTTTCTCAAATTGTTAGCGTAATGTCGTTGATGACGGTGCTTCGTTGGCCTGTTCAAGTGAGCGTATTCTCTTGGTCACTGGTGCAACAAGGCATTAGTGGTGGCGGACGCGTCCTAGAAATCATCAAGAGCGAAGCCGACATGGACGAGAATAAAAAAGGCTATAATATCCCTGTAAACGGTGATATTCGCTTTGAAAATGTTACCTTTGGCTATGAGGACGGTGATTTACTTGTAGACATTGACTTGTATATTCAGGCAGGCGAAACCGTTGCCATTGTCGGGCAAACAGGCAGTGGTAAAACAACCCTCACAGAACTCATTAACCGCACCTATGATGTCAACAAAGGGCGCGTTCTCATTGACGGGGTTGATGTACGCGAATGGAGTTTAGACAGTTTACGCTCTCAAATTAGCCGTATTGAGCAAGATGTTTTCTTGTTCTCGCGTAGCCTTCATGACAATATCGCCTTTGGTGCGCCCCTCTCTAGCCGTGAAGATGTGGAACGCGCCAGCAAAGAAGCCCAAGCCCATGACTTTATTACAGGCTTTGAAAAGGGTTACGAAACTATCGTTGGCGAGCGTGGGGTAACGCTTTCTGGAGGGCAACGTCAACGGATTGCCCTAGCACGTGCTTTTCTTAGCAATCCGCGCATCCTCATCTTAGATGACAGCACCAGTGCAATTGATAGCGCAACCGAAGATGAAATCCAAAAAGCCATCAACCGCGCACAACAGGGGCGAACAACATTGCTCATTACGCATCGTCTATCACAAATTCGTTGGGCAGACCGCATCATTGTTATGGATGGTGGACGTGTGGTTGCCAATGGCAAACACGAAGATTTACTAAGAACATCGCCACACTATCGGCGCATTTTTGCACGCTATGACATGGAACTCCCCCCCTTACAAGCAGAATCGTAACCCAATCGAAGGATAGACATTTATGGGTTTTATCATGGACGGCTTAGATGCCGAAGAATATGACCGCAAATACAGCGACAGTGTACTCGTTCGGAGGATTTTTAGTTACTTTACACAGGAATGGCGGCGTATTGCGTGGGTCATTACTGTGATTGTGCTAGGGAGTGCCATGGGGACAATCTCTCCGATTGTCATTTCATACGCCATAGACCAACTCCAACTGAACCCCACGCAAGAAATGATGGTGAATACCACTTTTCTAGTGACCATCACGGGCGTATTAGGCTGGTTGTTTGGGGCATTGCGCCAATGGTTGCAGTCTGTCGCCGTAGGAAACATCATTTTGATGCTCCGCGAAGAAGCCTTTGATGCTGTCGTTAAACGTGACCTCTCATTTTATGACCAATACGCTAGTGGCAAAATCGTTAGCCGCGTTACCAGTGATTCTACTAACTTCGCTAATGTGGTGAACTTAGCAGTAGAGCTACTTTCAATGATTTTGATAGTAGTATTCCTTGTATTTTACCTCTTCACTGTCAACGGTTCACTAACGCTCATTTTGTTGGGCATTTCACCCTTTGTGATTGCCGTTGCGCTAGGATTTAGGCGCATTGCACGCCACACCATCACGCAATCACGCCGCGTCAATGCCGTTGTCAACAGCCACGTTCAAGAAACAATTAGTGGCATTTCTGTGGCTAAAACGTTTCGCCAAGAAAAAGTCATCTACGATGAGTTTGTAGAGGTCAATCAACAAAGCTACCAAATCAATATCCGTACAGGCTACACCTTCTCTAGTATCTTTCCGATATTGGCAACCATCTCTGGCATTGGTACGGCGTTCCTGGTGTACTTTGGCGGGTTAAATGTGCGTGATGGCATAATTAGTGCAGGCGATTGGTACTTGTTCATTCAGGGCATGGCTCTGTTTTGGTATCCGCTTACCAGCATCGCCTCATTCTGGAGTCAGTTTCAGCTGGGTTTGGCGGCAGGTGAGCGTATTTTTGCCCTCATTGATGCAGAACAGCGCGTTGTACAAATAGATAACAAGCAACTTCCCACCATACAAGGCGACATTCGCTTTAACAACGTCACCTTTGCTTATAACCCCAGCGAAGTAGTGCTAAAGAACTTTAACCTTCACATCCCTGCCGGGCAAACCATGGCGTTGGTGGGGCATACTGGCTCTGGCAAATCCTCTATTGGTAAGCTGATTGCGCGGTTTTATGAGTTTCAAGAGGGCATCATTACCATTGATGGTCATGATATTCGCACCTTAGACCTAGAAGCCTATCACCCCCAATTAGGTATTGTTACACAATCACCCTTTTTATTTGATGGCACAGTACGCGATAACATCCGTTATGGGCGTGCCAACGCCACAGAAGAAGAAGTTGTACAGGTGGCGCATCAAGTGGGCGAAGGTGATTGGCTGAAGGTATTGCCACAGGGGCTCGATACACCTGTAGGAGAACGTGGCGCAAGCCTTTCAATGGGGCAACGGCAACTTGTGGCGTTAGCGCGTGTGTTGCTTCAAAATCCGTCTATCTTCATCTTGGATGAAGCTACCGCCAGCGTTGACCCGCTGACAGAAACTCTTATTCAAGAGGGTTTAGACAAGGTATTAGAGAACCGTACCAGTATCGTCATTGCCCATCGCCTTAGCACCATTAGAACAGCAGACCGCATTGTTGTTTTGCGTCAGGGCGAGATTATAGAGCAAGGCACACATGACGAATTATTAAAACAAAAAGGACACTACGCGGAACTGTATAACACCTACTTCCGCCATCAATCACTAGAGTACATCGAACACTCTAACGAATTACTGTAAGCCAATCACTTAAGCGCACGCGCCTCTTATTCTTAAAAGAGGCGCATTTGTTTAACGTTGTTCTTAGACATTCAAGGTATCCTCAAAGACAATCGTTTGAAAAACAAAGGGTTTAGAACGTGGACAAAGTCAATATTGCCGACAAAATGAGCCTATTCACAAAGCATTGGAGTCCTAAAGTTGTTGCAGAACTTAATGGACAAGAAGTAAAACTCGTTAAGTTTCAAGGAGAGTTCGTTTGGCATCACCATGATAACGCTGACGAGATGTTCTTGGTAATTAGCGGGCGTTTTAGAATGGATTTTAGGGACAAAGAAGTATGGCTTGAAGAAGGTGAATTTATTGTTGTGCCAAAGGGTGTAGAGCATCGCCCTTATGCCGATGAAGAAGTTCAAGTGATGTTATTCGAGCCAACCGATACCCTCAACACAGGTAACCTGCAAGATGATGCAAAGACTGTCATCGCCCCCGAAAAGCTATAGAGTATGTACTCTCACATATCGGCGCAACACGTTCAAATTTTAGTAAAACGAAAGGTATTTGCTTGTGACCACACTACCCCACTGGCGTGATTTGTGCGGTAACACCCTACAAGATTGGCTCTCTAATGAACGTATTGGCATTATCACTGATATGGACGGCACAATTAGCCCCATTGTTCCGCATCCCACCCAAGCCTATCCCACACCACAAAATCGGCGTTTGCTAGAGGCTCTTAACGAACGGTTTGCTTTGGTCGCTGTCGTCAGTGGGCGTTCTGCCGAAGATGTGCGCCAGCGTGTAGGTCTACCGCAATTGGTCTATGTGGGCAATCATGGTATAGAACGCTGGCACAATGATGGTAACGGTGGGTATGTGGAAGTCGCGCCAGCCGTGAACCCCTATCTTACACACCTTCAACAGATTAAAACCGCCATTGAAGCCATTGCGCCCTCAGGCGTTTGGGTAGAAGACAAGCGCGTCACGCTTTCTATACACTATCGCGCCCACCCTAACCCACTACAATTCCGCGAAGAATTTTTGCCACAAATGATGACCCTTACACAAACATATCATTTAAGCCTGTTTGAGGGGCGCAATATTTTTGAAGTACGTCCGCCTGTTAACGTAGACAAAGGTACAATTTTTGCACAGTTAATAGAAGAGTACGCGCTCTCAGCTGCCATTTACTTGGGCGATGACGTTACAGATGCCGACGCGCTACAAATGGCAAAAACCTTAAACCACCAAAAGCGTTGTCACGCATTAGGCGTAGCGGTTTTGGCTAAAGATGGCAATACCCCTCAAGCCGTGTTGTCATCTGCTGATATGATTGCCTCTAGTGTAGATGATGTAGGTGATTTATTGGCATGGCTATTAAGTGCATCTTCTACCTGGCGCTCAAACCACTGATGAACATTTGAATTTTGCACGATAGCTCGCAACGCTTCTGCGCGTCGTTTTCGCTCATCCTCTGGCATCGTTAGCGCGTCATGAAGCGCGTTAGCGGTGCTATACACATCAAACGGTGAAACAATCAGGGCGTATTCGCCCAATTCGTAAAACGCGCCAGCATGTTCACTTAATACAAGCACACCATCTCGCTGATTAACAAGTACCCCCTCTTTTGCCACCAAGTTCATGCCATCTGCCAATGGGTTGACCAATAACACATTATAAAGTTGCATGGCGGCAAGAGCGCGATGATAATTCTCACCCACAATAACACGCACAGGCTCCCAAAATTCACTGCTAAATTGCGCATTAATCATGCCAGCTTCTGCCATAATATCCCGCAAATAGGTTTGATACTCGTCTACTTCCATTCGTGATGGCACAAGTAACGCGAGCTTTTGTACCTTACCAATGTGTTCGGGATGTGCTTCTAGCATTGCTTTGTAGGCTTGTAGCCCACGCAAAATATTCTTGCTAGGCTCTACTCGGTCAACCCGCAAAATCAGTTTGCGGTCACCAATTTGGCTTAACATTTGCCCTTTGTAGAGATGTGCCAAAGGTTCATGGATCAGTTGCTCAATGGCATCGCTATCAATACTAATGGGGTAATTGGTCGCGTGTACTTTGCGTTCTTGATACACAATACTATCGCGTGCGCCATAGGTGTGTGCGTCCTCTAAATAAAAACGCGCTGTTTGCACAAAATTAAAAGCATCGCGTTTGGTCTGAAATCCGATACGGTCACTGTAGAGCATACCGCTTAAAATAGCCTCTCGCATCTCACGGGGTAAAATGCGCCACCCATCAATACCGGGCCAAGGGATATGAACAAAGGGTTGAATTTGTACGCCATAGCCCACGCGCTCACGAAGGAATTTAGGAAACAAATACAGATGATAATCTTGTGGAAAAACAATGATGGGGCGTTCATTTTTCTTAAGTTCATCTGCAATACACTCGGCAACAGCATCCGCAAACAACTCGTTCATGGGTGTGTAGCCTTCGTTCCAAGCCTTCCATGTGTTCACGTCAATCACAGGTGAGCGCGTCATGTCCCACATACTGTGCTGGATAAACCACAAAAGAGGGTTTGCAATGGTGCTGTAGTATTGGTTGTAAGTGTCTTCATCGGCAATAACCAAGCGCATTTTAATGCCGTCAACCAATGGGGTAGTTTCGGTTTGTGCCTGTGACCAGGCTTTGTCTGATTCGCTAAGCGCTGTGGCAATCCACAATACATCCATTTTTTGTGCCAAACTCATGAGGGCAGTGACTAATCCCCCCGTACCACGCTTGCTCTTAAATGTACCATCGGGCATGGTTTCAAATTGAAAGGGGCCCCTGTTAGAGACAATAACAATTAAGGGGGAAAGCTTAGAATTTTCTGATGACATAAGGCATTCTCTTTAGATAATTGTCGTTTATCTAAGTATACCTCATTACTATGTGACGATAGCGCGATAATAGGCGTTAGTACCACCGTGGTACTTTTACACCCTATACCAAACCTTAAGAATGCAACTGTTGATATAAACTTCTTTTGCCTCATGCTTTTTGGACAATCCTCACTCTAAAATAAAGCCAAATTCAAATGTTGCTTGCACGCACAACAGTTACTTGACAAAAATTGTAATTTTGAATAGAATAAGTAAAACGATTTAGTAAAACGATTTACTTGCGTATCTTACTAAACCGTAAAAAGTTAAATTATGAAAAGGACTTAGAAAATGAAATCCTCACGCTATTGGCTAATGATTTTAGTTATTGTTTTTGGACTTGTTGGGGGCGTATTTGCCCAAGAAGACCCTGAAGAACAAGCACGCGAAGCAGCGCGCCTTGCTGCCGAAAGCACTTCTGACCTTGTGTTAGCTGGTTGGTCATCTAGCGCAGAAGAAGATGCAACTCTACAAGCCCTTCTTACACAATTCACGGAAGAAACAGGCATCACGGTCGATTTCATCCCCTCCCCTAACCATCCCTTGACCATGCAAACATCGTTTGCTTCGGGTCAATACGCCAACGTTTTCTATGTTGATAGCTCCATTTTGCCCGATTGGGTCAACGCAGGTGTTATTGACGTAGGCGAAGGCAAAATTGCCGATGTTGAGGGCTTGTACCCCAATTTGCTAGAAGTCTTTACCGTGGATGGCATCCTCTATTGCCCACCAAAAGACTTTTCTACCCTCGCGCTAGAATACAACAAGGATTTGTTTGATGCCGCGAATGTCGCTTATCCTACTGCCGAGTGGACATGGGAAGACCTTCGTACCGCAGCTGAAGCCCTTAATGACCCCGAAAATGGCATTCTTGGCATCGTTATGCCCGTAGAATTAGCACGTTGGTTGCCCTTCATCTATCAAGGCGGCGGCACAGTCCTTGCAGATGACGGCACTTTTGGGCTAGATAGCGCAGAATCCCGCGAAGCCTTAGAATTCTTCATTCAGTTACATGCCGACGGTATCGCCAGCACCCCCGACCAAGTAGACAGTGGTTGGAGTGGTGAAGCCTTTGGTAAGGGACGCGCTGCCATGACAATGGAAGGCAACTGGGTGATTAATTTCTTGCTCCAAAATTACCCCGAATTAAACTGGGGTGTAGCTCCCCTTCCTGCCGGTCCCGCTGGTCAAGCAACCATGGCGTTTACCGTGTGCTACGGTGTGGGCGCAACCAACGATAACCTAGACGCAAGCTGGCAATTAGTGAATTTCTTGACAGGCGCGCAAGGACAAATTAGCACCGCAGAAGTGAGCTTTGGGCCCATGCCTTCTAACTCTGCTGCCGCAGAAGCCTATGTAGAAACATGGGAACCACGCACCGAAGGTCTTGGTTTCGACCCCGCCGACGTGCAAGTCTTCATTGACGCTGCCGACTATAGCTATCGTTGGCAATTCCCTGTCGGCTTTAATGTGGTAGGCGATACATTTAACGCCAGCCTACAACGCGCCGTAAAGGGTGATGCCACCCTAGATGATGTTATCTTTGAAACACAACTTGCTTTTGAAGATTGGTCTAGCCGTTAGTTTTACTCTAAAACAGGGGGCGAGCCTTCGCCTCCTGTTTTGGCTTATGATGCTTCACAATAAGATAAACTAAAAGCATCATCTTTTTTACAAAATTATGGGAGCTATGGCGATGACCAACTCACCTGTACTTAGTTCTATTCCGCACAAAAGCGAAGCCAGCTTCTTTAGACGTTTAGTAAACACAGAACAATTCGCTGCTTACATGTTTGTTGCACCCGCATTCGTCATCTTTCTACTCTTTTTGCTCTTACCCATTGTCGCCACCGTTGCCATCAGCCTTACCAATTGGAATGGAATTAGCCCACTTTCGCAAACAGCAAGAGGCGCAAGCGGTCAAATTATCTTTACAAACCAAGCAAACGAAGAAATTCTTATTCCAAAAGGCACAGAGCTAAAGTCCCCGATTAAAGACGGTGTGATTTACGTCACAATTGAAGATGTGATTATTCCTGCTGGAAGTGGGTCTACACAACAGGGTGCCGTCCAAGCATCCAACAATTCGCTAGGGCGAGAGACCAATATTCGTGCCAATGCCGTCACACTTTTACCCGATGCCCTCTTAGAAAGAGTAAGCGTTACCAATCCCTTGCCTATTTCTGGAGGTGTAGATAACGCCTATGAATGGGTAGGCACGACGAACTATCAACGCCTGCTTACAGAAGAGGGGTTAACGCAACGCGACTTTTTTCTTTCTGTAAAGAACACAGTATACTTCGTACTAGGGGTTGTTCCCACACAAACAATTCTCGCGCTTGTTTTGGCTGTCATCCTAAACCAACGTTGGCTAAAAGCAAAAGGCTTCTTTAGAACAGCCTTTTACTTCCCTTCCATCACTTCTAGCGTGGTTATTTCGCTGGTGTTTATGTGGATGTTTACACGCGGTGGGCTAGTAAATACCATCTTAGGTGGCATATTCACGGATTACCAATCGGTGACATGGCTTAATGATGCTAACGGCGTGCTACACAATCTCTTTGGCGTTTTTGGCATTAATCGAGCGACAGCGGGCGAGTTTTGGCAAACCCGAATGGCAGGCATCACGCTTTGGGATTGGATCAGTGGGCCCAGTGTCACCATGTTTACCATCATGATTTTGAACACATGGACAACTATCGGTACAATGATGGTTATTTACCTTGCGGCTCTACAAAGTATCCCATCATCCGTCTATGAAGCAGCTTCTATTGATGGCGCATCAATGTGGCAAACCTTTAGAAGAATCACTGTTCCTCTGTTGGGTCCCACAACCTTCTTCGTGGTAACAATTGGTTTAATCGGCACATTTCAGGTTTTCGACCAAATCTTTGTAATCTCTTCAGGAGGTCCCGCCAAAACCACACTGACGATTGCTTATGGAGTCTATGAAAGCGGCTTCCGTAACTCACAAATGGGGTTAGCTGCCGCCAGCGCACTGGTGCTGTTTGTCATTATTTTCTTGTTTACGCTACTACAACGCTCATTCATTCGTGACCAAGACGAGACTTAGGAGGCAATGACATGGCTACTGCAGCAATTCATGAAAGCACAGCGAGAAAACTCACAAAACGGGGTTTGTCTATTGTGGCAATTGTCTTCCTTGTTCTCTTTGCGCTCATCGAAACAATGCCGTTTGTACTGACAATTGCCAATTCGTTTAAGTGCTTGCCTGCCGTAGAGCAATTTCCGCAGGTCTTTGTTCCTAATTCGCTTACGCCCACAGGGTGCAAAAACGAAAATGGCATCACTTTGCCCGCTACTGCCACAACAACTCCTTACACTTTTACGCCATCACTAGAAGGTTATGAAAAAATCTTCCAATTCGACTTTCCGATGTGGTTTGTCAACAGCATTATTTATGCCGTCAACGTTACCATCCTTAGGCTTATTCTAAACTCTATGGCGGGGTATGCGTTGGCACGCATGACGTTTGTAGGCAAACGCGCCTACTTCTTTGGCATATTGGGTATCATGATGGTGCCGGGCATCGTCCTCGTTATTCCCAAGTTTATCATCATGCGCGAGCTAGGCTTGCTCAACACCTATTGGGGCTTAATTCTTGCCTTAGCCGCCGACCCCTTCGGTGTTATTTTGATGAAGCAATTCTTTGAGTCTGTGCCAAAAGAACTAGAAGAAGCGGCATTTGTGGATGGTGCAAGCCACTACACCATCTTCTTTAGAATCATTCTACCTATCTCCACACCTGCGCTCACAGCGTTGGCTATCTTTAGTTTTCAAGGCACTTGGAATAACTTCATGGATGTGCTAATTATTAACGGTAGCTCTCCCAATCTTTATAACTTACCGTTAGGTCTTGCGCTTTTGCGTGGGCAATTTGGCGATACGCTAGAATGGAATACGTTTTTAGCGGGCGCAGTGATGACAACTTTGCCTATGGCGATTATCTTCTTTATCTTCCAACGCTACTTTGTTGAAGGTATTAGCTATACAGGCATTAAGGGGTAATCAGTGCAATCTGTAACGAACATTCTCAAAACAACCGCCCAATCTTTGTGGCATCGTGGCTATTTGTATGTTTGGGCAAATGTCGCCTTTTTTGTGGCATGTTTGCCCATCATTACTCTGCCTAGCGCATATTTCGCGCTGTGGCGTTTGATGTATACCCTGCACAAAGAACCCGACACTGCAAACATGGCGTTGTTTTGGGAAACGTTTAAGCAAAACTTTTGGCAATCCACCCTTTGGGGAGCGTTAAATCTTGCTTTTGCAATAGTTCACATCAGCAATATGACTGCCTATGCCAATAATCCCGAACCCCTGTTTCGCGTGTTAAATATCGTATGGGGTGTCATTCTATTTTTATGGCTAGGCATACTGCTATACAGTGGAGGCATTTACGCCGCCATGCAAACGCCCAATGTCTGGGAGGCAACAAAGAATGCGTTTGTGATGGTCTTACGTCACCCATTCTTTACGCTTTTCTTGATGACACTGGTGATGTTACTCGTCAGCATCAGTTTGTGGTTTTTAGCCTTGTGGGTGGTACTCACTGTTTCTATGATTGCGTCACTTAGCAGTGCGACTACAATAGAGCTTCTATATCAAAAAAACACAAAGTGACGGGTTATCAAAATGGTATCGATTAGAGATGTGGCACAAGAAGCTGATGTATCCGTAACTACCGTTTCTCTTGTTCTTAACAACAAGGGCAACATTAGCGAAATAACGCGCACGCGGGTAATGCAAGCCGTTGAGACGCTGGGTTATAAGCGCAGTTTTCGCGCCCAAAATCTACGCAATCAGCAATCACGCATTATCGGCTATGCATCCAAATCGCAAAGTGTCGCGTATAACTTTGTGCTAAGCGAGTTTTTAGCGCATTTAGTACAAGGTGTAGAACGTTATCAACGCCACTTGTTGCTCTTCTCTAATCCTGTTACTTCTTCTACCGATGTTTATCGTCGCCTGATAGAAACTGATGTTGTAGACGGCTTCGTTCTCTCTTTTACAGAGGAAAACGACGAGCGTTTTGAATTTTTACACAATGAGGGTATTCCATTCGTCGCCTTTGGTCGTAGTCTATCACCGTATGACAACCTTGTGCATTGGGTAGACGTAGATGGTAAAGATGGTATGTACCAAGCCACCCAACATCTTATTGAACAAGGACATGAACGCATTGGTTTTATTGGCTGGCCCCCAGGTTCCGCCTCTGGGGATGCTCGTTTTCAGGGGTATCTTAAGGCATTAAACGAAGCCAACCTTAGCCCTAATGAAGCATGGGTAATTCGTGCCGAAGATGCTATTGATACAGGCTACAATGCCACTCATGAACTACTCCAAAATGCGCCTAATTTAACGGCAATAGTCGCAATTAGTGATATGCTTGCGGTGGGTGCGCTACGTTACTTTAATGCAGCCGGAAAGCGTTTAGCCGTTACAGGTTTTGACGATAACCCTATTTCACGCTCCACCCATCCCACGCTTACCACAGTGCGCCAGCCCATTATAGAAATAGCAGAGCGAGTAACGGAGTTACTTGATGACCAATTATCTGGCAGAACACCAAAACAGCAAACCTATCTCTTACTGCCAAAACTTATCATCCGTAACAGCAGTATAGGCACTTAATCACTTTAATTCATAGAGGATTCCTTCGATGCAGACTTACATCCAACGCCAATGGGAGTTTATTGAACGCCCTTTTCGTCCAGATGGGCTACCCCATACCGAAACGATCTTTACCATCGGGAATGGCTTAATTGGCACTAGAGGCACATTTGAGGAAGGGTATCCTAACAATACCCCGACAACGTTCATGGCAGGTATTTTTAATCATCCCGAAGGTGAACTTGTACCCGAACTCATTGCCTTACCTAATTGGCTAGACTTTAACATCAAAATAGATGGCGAATCTTTTCAGCTTAGCAGTGGTAAAATTTTAGGTTATGAGCGCACCCTCAACATGAAAAACGCGGTGTTATCGCGTGGTGTTCTTTGGCAAAGCTCATCAGGGAAGGTCATTCGTTTTGCCTTCGAGCGTTTTGCCAGCCTTGCAAACCCACACCTTGCCACCCTGCGCGTTCTCATCCAGCCTCTTCCTCCTAACGCCAATATTGTTATTAGTAGAGCGCTAGACGGCTCACAAGCTGACGAAACCAATATCAATCATTGGGCAGTTTTAACGGGCTACGCCGAAGAGAACACCATTAGCATTCATGGCAAGGCAAGCCAAAGCGGTTATGAAGTAGCAATGTCCGCCTCTCTCACTCTCTCTAAAGCGGGCTTGGAAGTGAAAACTTCTAATGCAACAGCAAACACCCCCAAACACCTAACTGAATTTCAGTTAAATAAAAATGAAAAAATAGAAGTGACCAAAATTGTAGCGTTCCATAGCACACGCGATACGGATACACCGCTACAAAAAGCCCGCGAAACGCTTGATTCAGCTCTTTCTATGGGATACGAAGCCATCAAACAAGCGCATGAAGCCAGTTGGGAAGCGTACTGGGATAACTTCGACATTCTTATTGAAGGTGACGAAGTGGCACAGCGTGGTGTGCGTTTCTGCACCTATCACCTTCTTATTGCCACCTCCACCCAAGATGAGCGCGTGAGCATTGGCGCAAAAACGCTTAGTGGCTATGGCTACAAAGGGCATGTATTTTGGGACACAGAATTGTTTATGTTACCCCCCATGACATTTGCCCAACCCGAACTTGCCAAACGATTGCTCATGTATCGCTATCACAATCTAACAGGCGCACGCAACAAAGCACGAGAAGCGGGCTATAAGGGGGCAATGTTCCCATGGGAAAGCACCGATACAGGCGAAGAAACAACTCCGCGTTGGGTGGGTAAAGATAAAGACATTCGCATCTATACCGGCGATAACGAACAGCACATCTCATCCGACATTGCCTATGCCATACTACAGTTTTGGCATTGGACAGGGGATGACGCGTGGTTTACCGCATATGGTGCAGAAATTGTGCTAGATACCTCTGTATTTTGGGGAAGCCGTGTAGAGCATAACGAAGAAAAAGACCGTTATGAGCTAAAAATGCAAATAGGTCCCGATGAATACCACGAAAACATTGATAACAGCGTTTTTACCAATCGGATTGTGGTGTGGCATTTGCGCCAATCCCTATCGTTACTGGCATGGCTAAAAGTAAATCACGTTAGCGATTATGACCGCCTCGTCACCACGCTTGGCATAGACGAAAGCACAACAGCACTTTGGAAGACCATCACAGAGAAGATGTTTATTCCTAGAATACAGCACGAAACAGGCGAAATCTTTGAGCAATTTGAGGGATTCTTTGAGAAGCTACAGCCCTTGAACCTGGAGGATTACACCCCAAAAACAACCAATATTGATGCAATTTTAGGGCATCACGACATCCAAAGCATCCGTGCCATTAAGCAGGCAGACGTTGTCATGTTGATGGCGTTGTTAGGCAATGAACTAGGCAACAAGGATTTCTTAAAAAGAAACTGGGATGTTTACAGCGTTTTATGCGACCACGGGTCATCGTTAAGTCCCGCCGTACATAGTTGGGTTGCCTCACAACTGGGGCTTCCAGAGCTTGCCTATGAGCTTTTTGTATATGCATCTACCATTGACCTTGAAGACCATAAAGGCAACGTTCACGATGGCATCCACGCCGCAAACTGTGGCGGTGTGTGGCAAGCTGTGGTGCTTGGGTTCTGTGGTTTACACATTGCCAACGGTGAAGTGAAGGTTTCACCAAACCTACCTGCTCATTGGCGACGGGTTAAGTTTAACGTCTACTACAAGGGCAAACGCCAAATATTTGACATTCAAAAATAAGCAAACTTCTCAATAGGGACAAGGCACAAATGCTCTGTCCCCTTATACTAGGAAAGAACAATGACCTTCAAAGGATTTATCTTTGATTTGGATGGTGTGATTACAGACACTGCCGAATATCATTATTTGGCGTGGCAAAAACTGTGTGACGATCAAGGATGGGCATTTACAAAAGAAGATAATGACCGTCTAAGAGGGGTATCACGCATGGCAAGCCTAGACATCATCTTAGAGATTAACCAAATAACCCTGCCCGATGAAACAAAGCAACGTCTTGCAGACGATAAAAACAATGCCTATCTCGCCTACTTAGAGCATATTACGCCCAAAGATTTGCTTCCAAATATCCTTGATTTTATAAAAGAAGCAAAGGCTTCTGGGATTCTGATAGGCTTAGGAAGCGCAAGCAAAAACGCTCTCACGGTTCTCAAACGCCTTAACACCCTCACCTTGTTTGATGTGATTGGTGACGGACATAGTGTAGTCAATAGCAAGCCCGCCCCTGATTTATTCGTTTGGGTGGCAGGCGCAATGAGGCTGAATCCTAAGCAATGTGTGGTCTTTGAGGATGCGGCTTCTGGGGTAGACGCTGCGCTTGCTGGCGGGTTCTGGGTGGTGGGCATTGGCACACAAGACCGTCTTCCCCACGCACATTTGCGCTACGACACCACAACATCCTTAGGTGTAGCTACCGTTTTGGCGTTACAAACGTAAAATTTTAGCGTTATCCCCTAATTTAAAAGGCAAAAAACAGCCCTCTCATCTGCAAAGGGCTGTTTTAATGATGCTACCCGTTAAATACCACTTTGAAACATACCGATAAGTCGTATCTGCAAATGGATGCACATCCAAAACATGATTGTTATTCCATTGTAATAGGTGTTTGGGGATGTTTATCACTACTTTAACCGAGAGGTATCGCCTATGCTCAAGAGGTAAAATAAGAGGATATAGAATGAAACCTACAATTTTAGTAACGGGTGCACCCGGTAATGTTGGCAGTGAAGTCGTACGTGGGCTAGAAGCGAAAGGGATTCCCATTCGAGTAGGCGCGTTCCATCCAGAGAGTGCGCGTGCGACATTTGGTGAAACCATTGAGGTTACGCACTTCGATTTCTTAAATCCAGAAACATTTGCCAAAACGTTTGAAGGCATTGAGCGCATGTTCTTAATTAGACCCCCCGCCCTCTCTAATGTAGATCGTGACATTGCACCTGCCGTCCGTGCGGCAGTTGATGCAGGTGTAAAGCACATTGTGTTTTTGTCACTTCAGGGCGTAGAGAACAATCGCGTTGTGCCACACTATAAGATAGAGCAATTCATTCTAAGCGTGGATGTTAAGTATACCTTCCTGCGTGCTAGCTTCTTTATGCAAAATTTGTCTACCACACAAGCAAAAGAAATTCGTGAACGTAACGAAATTGGTCTGCCCGTTGGCAAAGCCAAAACCAGCTTTATTGACGTACGTGACATCGGCGCGGTTGCCGTGTGTGCGCTTACAGAAGAAACCCACTACAATAAAAGCTACACTCTCACAGGGAGCGAAGCCTTAGATTACTACGAAGTAGCAAGCATATTCTCTTCAATCTTAAAGCGGAATATTCGCTACACCAATCCTAATGTCATCCTGTTTGTGCAAACCATGCTTGCAGAGAACAACAAACTAGGCTATACCCTCGTTGTAGCGGCGTTATACACCATTACACGCTTTGGTAACGCCAAAGAAATCACGCATGATGTTGAAACTCTTTTAAAACGCGCCCCGATTCTATTTGAGCAATTCGTCAAAGATTATCAGGACGTGTGGAAGCCCAACATCAGCAAAGCCTAGTTTGGTCCCGCCATTTGTATATTTCTAGGGGGTTTTGTTCGTTACAACAATAACAACACCCCCTAGAATAATCACCATCGCAACCACGCCCAAAAGTGTAATCGTTTCACCCACAAATATCACACCTAAAAGCACCGCCACAATAGGGTTTACATACGCATAACTCGTCGCAAGCGCAGGGCGCACGTTGTCAAGCAAATACATATAAGAGGTAAACCCAATCAACGAGCCAAACGTTGCCAAGTAAAGCATGGCAAGCGTTGCGTTAAAGCTAAATTCACGAATAGGTTCACCGATAAGTAGTGCCAGTACGCCAAGTACCAAAAACGCACCCACCAGTTCCCATCCAATTGCCATCATGCCCTTAGGTAGTTCAATCTTACGGCTGATAATAGACCCCAGTGACCAGCCTAGAGGTCCCAACAAAAGCGCAAGCGCGCCCTGTGGATTAGCACGCAAATCGCCCCCACTATTCAGTAATAAAATCCCTAAGAAGCCTATGAACAGCCCAAACCACTCACGGCGTGAAGAAGACCGCCAAACTAATGCCGAGAAAATAGCCACCCACAACGGCACAGAAGCCACCGAAAGCGCGGCAATACCACTAGAAACCCATTGTTCAGCAAAAGAAACACTGGTTGTACCAATGCCCAGCGTCATAACGCCAACAAACATCGCATTCAAAATTTGCTTTAAGGGGGGCATGGCTTGGCGTTTCCATAGTAGATAGCCCATCACCAGCACGCTAGAAAGACCAAAGCGTAATGCATTCAATGTTACAGGGGGAAACATCTCTAAACCAATGCGAATGGCAAGGTATGTTGACCCCCAGATGATATAAACACTAATGAGCGCAAGAATAACGGTAGTGCGACGATTATCCTCACGATTTTGCCAAGAAAAAACACTCGTGGTTGGTGTAACAGATGGCGATGCTTTTGCCATTGCGGGTCTCCTTGAAATGGGCTACCCATTCATTAGACCACAGTACGCCCCACTGTCTATAACCATTCGAACATGGCTACACCAGTTAAGTTACTCATTCACGCGAATCAGCATCAGCCCATCATAGCCTTTTTCACCGACGGTTTGTAACGCCGTTGCGCTCACCCTTTTTTCACGCCCCACAGCCTCTGTAAATTCACGTACGCCCTTAACATTGGCATCGTCACTATTGCCGTTAATCACTTTGCCATCGCGCACCACGTTATCCATAATAATCAAGGTGCCAACACGCGATAATTTTATTGCCCACTCAAAATATGGCAGGTTATTGGGCTTGTCCGCATCAATAAAGACAAGGTCAAAGGGGGCTTCGGATACCAATTCTGGTAGTGTGTGAATTGCTTCCCCCACACGCACCTCTATTTGGCTTGCTAAGCCCGCATGGTCGATGTTCTTACGAGCTACTTTGGCATATTCAGGGCTATATTCTAGCGTAATTAGTTTGCCATCTTTGGGGAGTGCGCGCGCCAAACAAATGGCGCTGTATCCGCCCAAAGTGCCAATTTCAAGAATTTTTCTTGCGCCCTGAATTTGTGCCAAAAGCGTGAGCAACATGCCGTGATTAGGCGCAACGGCGATATTAGGCAAGCCCCCTGTTTCAGATTCCTTTAGGGTCGCGTCTAAAATGGGGTCATCATGGAGGATATGTTGATTAAAGTAACGGTCTACTTGCGCCCATAAACTTAAAGACATTTGGGTTTTCCCTTTGTGTGAAAGCTAAATCATCGCATGTCATTATACTGCAATGTACGCTGTAGGGACGCTATGTTAGGCTAATGCGGGTAGATACTCGGTTTTCAGGCTTTTGATGTGTTCTATCACATGACCCACCATCATATACAGAAGGGCGCGAACACTCACAGGATAGCCACTGGCAATCCCAACACGCTCACTGACTTCGCTGGTAATAGCTCGAAAACTAAGGAGATTGGCACGCCTTAAATGCTCAAACTCATCTAATAGGTCAGCAAGGGTGCGTTGCGAAAAGAACGCTTCCTTAACGTATTCGTCTTGGTCAAAGCCTTCTAGCGGTGATTTGTCATTGCGAGAGATACGTAATGCCCGATACGAGAAAACACGCTCCGTATCGTTAATGTGTCCGAGCATCTCTTTAATGCTCCATTGATCGGGTGCGTAGCGAAAGTCTGCCTGCGTGTTGTTAATGGGCGCAAGTACCTCACGCAAAGCACTCATCTGGGATTCTAGTAAATCAAAAATGTCGCCGTCAGGCACGTGCTGAATATAGACTGCATAAAATGCGCCATATTCGCCGTCTTGGGGGCGTTGAATAAAGGGTGTTTGTGGTGAGTGGGTCATGATTCGTCCTACCTAGCACTATTAGAGTAAGTTATCGGGTTTACCACACTTTAGCACAAACCCAAAGTCATTGCCTAGCACTGCTTAGGGATACTTTCAAAAGATTTATTGCTCATGATAAGATGAGTCATTTTAGACTTTCTGCACGACGTTTAATTTCATCGTTCATAGCTACAAAACCTTCTGGTGCGTCCTTCATCATAGGCAACCGCTTAAATATTGGGGACAATGAACCACTATAATGCTCATAGTTGTATAACAGCGTTTCCCCATTTTCAAGCTCGGTTAGCATAAAGTGATGTTCACCATCAAACACACCCTTAAACCCCGTTTTTTGTCACCAAGCAAAATGATTTTCGTTTTCAAGTGTAATCACCACAGGCGAAAAAGTATAATCGAGTCCACCAGGGAGCTTAAGCCTTAACGTGATGAAGTCACCTAATTGGGGTGGATTTTCTTGTTGTGGAAGCAGCATGGTACTCCACTCGGTATAAGCGGTAAAGTTCATTAGCACTTGCCCATGATTACCTCTTATTAATAACTCTTCAAAACCGATGTCTTGTAGTGTTTTTGAACTTCCAGTGAGAAGACTTGCATTGTGTGGAATAAGGGCAACCACACGAGATAAAACCTCTAATTTTTGTTCAAACACCTCAACTTGAACGCCTCGTTCAGATAAAATTTATGCTGCAGTACGAATTTGTTCATCTGTTGCTGGCGTATTAAATGTCATTAGAAGCTCTCTATTTGTTTTCATAGTTACCTTAAAATGTAGTTGCATTTGCAAATATTGTCAAGAGAATTAAACTGTACTGTGCTATAATATGAGGTCTTCCAAAGGGATTATATTTGGCGGGGAATCATGTTTAACGTCTGGAACAATAAAGAACAACGCATGTGGCTAACGCTGGTGCGTTCATTCGGAACACTAGAACAAAAATTAAGTGCAGATATGGAACAAGAAAACGGGCTACCCATGGCGTGGTACGATGTACTTGTAGCTTTATATCACTATGATACTGATGACGGAATGTGCATGAATCAACTTGCAGATACTATTATGATGAGTAATAGTGGGCTAACGAGGCTCATTGACCGCATAATAGAAGCAGGGCTTATCGAACGAAACAGGGCAAAAGACCGCCGTATGGTCTTTGTATCACTTACAACAGTGGGCAAACAGAGAATCGAGAGTATATTTCCACAGCATCAACAGCGCGTTAAAGATTATTTTTTAAGTCACCTTAGTGATGATGAGATGAGCATCATCCAACAAGTCTTTCAGCGTGTTTTGTCAAAAAGCGAACGGAGCTAGAGTGATTAGCTCATTTCTAATGACCCATAAGTAACAGTCGCATTGCTTTTTCGCCAGTGTGATATCTAAAATAACCACACTTCCTCTCATTAATCAGCGTAGCGTCAAACTAAGTACACCTTCATCAGAAGAATTTCACTGTTTTAGGGCTTGTTTGACGTATTCTCATCCAGTTCTACGAATTTCTTGGGTGGGTTATTTATCTTGCTCAACATCCCCAAATAACAAAAAACCGTCAAATAAGACCAAATGTAATGCCCTCTCTCTGACCTTATTCACTGAATAAAAAGCACGTTGTCTGACACAATAAGAGCATGACATCAGCCTATTAGTGAGAGAACACATGAGCGGTCAAACCATTATTCACGATGTTGTTATTGTCGGAGCAGGTTTAGCAGGCAGTTGGGCAGCCATGGTAGCCGCCCGTGAAGGTGTAAAAAACATTGGGGTACTCAGTAAAGTCCATCCCCTACGTTCACACAGTGGCGCAGCACAGGGCGGCATCGCCGCCGCATTGGGCAATGTTCGCCCCATTGCCAATAGCACCGCCGAAGATGCCCTTGAACAAGTGCCAACAGGCGCAGAACCCTCTGATAGCCCCGAACTTCACCTTTTTGATACGATTAAAGGCTCTGACTGGCTGGGCGACCAAGACAAAATAGACGTTTTGGTTCACGATGCCATTGACGTAATTTATGAGTATGAACACATGGGTTGTGTCTTTAGCCGTACCCCAGATGGGCGCATTAATCAACGCCGTTTTGGGGGTCATTCCGCGCCGCGCGCCAATTTTGCCGCCGATTGGACGGGGCATGTGCTATTGCACACCATTCATGAACAATGCCTAAAGCACGGCGTTCGTTTCTATAGCGAATGGCAGTTACTGGAACTTATTATTGAAGATGGCGTTACACGCGGCGTTGTCGCAATGGACATCATTACTGGCGAAATTCAAACCTTACGCGCAAAAGCAGTTCTCTTTGCCACAGGAGGCTACGGGCGCGCATGGAAAATTACCTCTAACGCCACCGCAAACACCGGAGACGGCGTAGCAATTGCCTATAACGCAGGCGCACCTCTGATGGATATGGAATTTGTCCAGTTTCACCCTACAGGCGTTTACCGTCATGGCATTTTGATGAGTGAAGCGTGCCGTGGTGAAGGAGGCTACTTGCTGAACGCTAAAGGGGAACGCTTTATGGAAAATTACGCCCCTTCTAAAATGGAGCTTGCCCCACGTGACCTCGTAAGCCGTTCCGAGCAAACAGAAATTAATGAGGGTCGTGGCGTAGGTGACGATAAGCAGGGTATTTATCTTGATTTGCGTCACTTAGGCAAGGAAAAGATTATGTCACGATTACCCCAAGTGCGCGAAATTGCCATGAACTTCTTGGGTGTAGATATTATCAATGAGCCTGCCAAAATTCAGCCCACCGCGCACTACAGCATGGGGGGTATTCCGACAGATGTAAACGGGCGCGTACTTGCCAACGAAAACGAGGATATTATTAAGGGGTTTTACGCGGCAGGCGAGTGTGCTTGTGTGAGTGTGCATGGCGCAAATCGCTTAGGGACAAATAGCCTCCTAGAAGCCTCTGTATTTGGTCGGCGTGCGGGTTATGAAATTGCTCGTTTCATCAAAGGGGGCGCAACACTTCATCCTCTAAACCGCACAGGCGCAAATGAAAAACAAGAAAAACGCATTACAAAATTGATGGAACGCCACACCAATGACCGTACGGTTTCACTAAAGCACATCAACGACACGCTTAAGCAAACAATGACGGATAAAGTAGGCATTTATCGCAGTGAAGCCACCCTAGAAGAAGCTCTCACCATTGTTCACGAACTCCGAGAACAGTTTAAGCATGTGCGCGTTACCGATACCAGCAAACGATTTAACACGGACGTACTAGGGGCTATTGAAGCAGAAAATATCCTCACTTTTAGCGAAGTTGTTGTAAAAAGCGCACTTGCTCGCCGCGAAAGTCGTGGCGCACATGCCCGCACCGATTATCCCACTCGCAACGATGAGGCATGGCTAAAGCACACCATAGCAATGCAAACAACCGATGGTTCGCCTTATCTCACCTATAAATCGGTCAACATTAACTGGGAAAAATATCCGCCACAAGTGCGCCAATACTAAACGACAATCACAGAGGAAATCACATGGACACCGTCACCATTCGCATTAAACGCTATAATCCCGACACCGATAAGAGCCCTTACTGGCAAGAATTTGAAGTCGCGCTAGACAACGAAAAGACTGTGTTGGATGCCCTAGAGGAAATTAAAGCCGAGCAAGATGGGTCATTATCGTTTCGGCGGTCATGCAGGCACGCCATTTGTGGCTCTTGCGCCATGATGATTAACCGCAAAAATGGGTTAGTGTGTACCAAATCACTGACAGAAGCCAGCCAAGAAACGGGGCTATTTGACAAAAAGAATACAGTTACCATTGAAGCCCTGCCCTACCTCCCCATTATCAAAGACCTTGTCGCAGACCAAAGCGTCTTTTGGCAACAATATGAAGCTGTTAGACCATGGGTCATTGCCCCTGATGACATTCCCGAAAAAGAATTTCGCATGTCCCAAGAAGAAGTAGATGCGATGCACGGTGCAGAAACGTGTATCATGTGTGGGGCGTGCTATTCGTCCTGCCCTGTCATTGCCGGCAATAAAGCCTATATTGGGCCCCACGCCCTGCTGAAGATGTTCTTGCGCGTTATGGACCCGCGCGACACTGAAATAGAGGCAAGGCTTGACCAAATTGCCACAGACAATGGCGCATTTCGTTGCCACAAAGTCACCAATTGCATTGGAGCATGTCCTAAGGGGTTAAACCCCGCCCAAGCCATTTCTACATTGGGCAAGATGGCATTACGCAGTAACAGACTAACAGAAGAACGCAAAGAACGCCTCAAAACCCTCATCGCCCAAATAGAAGCTTCTACAGTAGAATAAAATTTCAATTGAATGCCACACTAAAAAAGCCCCGTAAAATGGGGCTTTTCTTAATCCTAGAAAATTGTGTTCTGGCAAACGTATCTAATCCGGAATAACAATATTGTCTAGCCCCTCTTCGGGCGTTGGGTAGGCAAGAGGCAGACCTTCCAATGTCTTCACTATCGTTTGCATAATCACAAAGTCCCGATACCATTTTTTATTGGCGGGTATAATGTGCCATGGGGCATGAGGCGCATTACACCGCATAAAAACTTCTTCGTAAGCCTCCATATAGCTATCCCATTGTTCACGCACCACCAAATCACCCTTAGAGAACTTCCAGTGTTTATGTGGCTCTTCAAGACGCGACAAGAAGCGTTCTTTTTGTTCTTTTTTGCTAATATGCAGGAAAAATTTGAGTATCGTTGTACCATTATCTGCAAGCAATTTTTCAAAGTTATTGATGTGGTCATAGCGTCCACGCCAAATGGGTTCTGGCACAATGTTGTTTACGCGCACCACCAGCACATCTTCGTAATGGCTACGGTTAAAAATGCTGATTTGCCCCTTCTGGGGGGTTTGTTTATGAATACGCCATAAAAAGTCATGTGCTAGTTCTTGGTTACTTGGCACTTTGAAGCTATTCACACGCACGCCTTGGGGATTAATGCCTGTAAAAATCTTCTCGATAGTCCCATCTTTACCGCCCGCGTCCATCGCCTGCAACACCACCAGAAGCGAATATTTTCCTTGTGCATATAGCATTTCTTGTAACTCATTTAAGCGCTCTTGAAGTTGTGCTGTTTGGGGGCGCACATCCACTTCTTTTAAATCATCGTCATACGAAGGGTTATAGTCACTTAGTTTTACACTCTTACCAAAGGGTGGTACTAGGGATTGATTAGCCATTTTGTAAAATCTCCTCATTTTTTGGGGTTACGGTCACGGTTTCTTCATTGCGATACGTTACCATGCCAATGCCCGCGCCTTTTATCTTCTTTACATATTTTACACGAGTCACATCCACAATAACCCGATTTTCATTCCGACTTGCGCTATAGTACGCCACAATAGCAGCAATCTGGGCAATCAGCTCATCTGAAATGCGCCGTCCATCATTACGAAGTACGCCATGCGCACCTGGCACACCCCGCGCATGAAACCATAAATCTTGTGGATTACCATGCTTAAACGTCACCGTTTCGTTTTGGTAGCTATTACGCCCCACCCATGCCACATAACCATCTTTGGTTAAACGCAACGCCCCGCTACGTCCACCACCACGTTTAGCACGCGCGCTACTTTGCCACCATCCACGCGCTTGCAATGCATTCACCACGTCCTCAATGTCGGGGTAATTCATGGCTTGGCGCAAGTCATTTTCAAGCTGTCCTGTGTAGAATAGGTCCAGCTTTGTCTCCTCAATCAGTTGTGGCACGCCTGCTTGCGCTCGCTTGGCGCGATTGTATTGGTCAAAGTATTTTTTGGCGTTATCCAGCGGGGTCATCGTGGGGTCAAGCACAACGCTAACGGGTTCGCCTTCCACCTCATATTGTGCTTTTAAAACCGTTTGCTTAGGTTTAAGCGTGTATTGGTACGCTAAGATGAGTTCGCCACTTTGCTTTAGGTGTTCCATTTCACTCTCATCTTTTAGACCCATATCTAATGAGGCTAGTTTGGCGTTAATCTTAGCCTTTACCTCATCAATAACGGCTTTTACGGGCTTCTTAGCTTCGTTATAGGCATCTACACCCACCAATGCGCCATAATAGGCTACTAGCGCATCACTGACGGTTTCTGTACGTTTCCAATTGGGTAAGTGCGTTAACGGATAAACACTATATGCTGTTGCCACTTCGCCATCCCAAGAAGCCCCTGTTTGCCAGTCCCGTGTCTTAAGGGGCGTGATGAGTGTTTCGATAGCTTCATGTAATAGCGATACATCCGCCTTATCAGCAGTGATGTTTAACTCACGAAAGCCCCTAAACACGACTTCTTTTGCCAACAATGGGCTAAAACCCAGCAAGTTCGCCGATAGCCAATGTGACAACTTACGCTTTGGGTCATCATTTTGTGCCAACACATCCGAAAGCTGTCCTGTATTTAGCGTAAACGGGTTAAGTTTGTTCGTCATAGGGGGAGGAGGTTGGTAATGATGATTTGGCAACGTCACACGATAGCGATTTTCATCTGCGCCCACCCGCCTTGTACAGTCTAGCACCATGCCATCTTGCACGAGAATAATGTTACTGCGCCGTTCCATCGGTTCTACAATAAGCGTAAATTCACCTGCCTCACCTTCAAAAACAAGGTGAACAATGCGTTCCCATTCCGGCTGACTAACGTGCGTTAGTTTTGCCCCTTCAATAAAACGACGTAGCAACAGCCCTAGTTGCGTAGGGCGTTCAATACCCCGTCTTAAGCGGTCGGGTACAACGTGCAAACGCGGGGTATGTGTGTCAGCACTAATGTACAGGTAATGGCGTTTATGGTTGGCATAAATCTCTAGCCCAAACCCCGTTCCATCCACATCTAGCACATCTTGTACACGCCCACCCACCAACGTATCTAGCATTTCATCTACTAATGCCGACAATGTAAAGGCATCAAAGTACATGGTTAGCTCCTTTGTATAGATAGCATGAAGGGCTTGGAGACTCCCCAAACCCTTCCCTACTCTTATTATCGGTTGAGTACCGCATTAAGGGCATCATTGCCCCAATAAATACGCCAAAATGTCGCCCATCTCCTCATCAGAGATACGCGTTTCATAGTTTGCGGGCATTGAAGCCGCGTACCCCTCTACCACATGCACCGTTGGATAAACGATGGCTTCGTAAAGATAAGCCTCTGCTTTCATCGGGGCGCGTCTTTCGGCTGCAATTGCACCAAGTCCCTCAAATGCAGGTGCAAGGTTGCCACTGCCTGCAATGTGACAGGCATAACACTCATACGTTTCTTTTACCAGCTTTTCGCCCCGTACGGGGTCTGCATTTGCCAAAAGTGGTGTAACAATATCCATATACGCTTCGGCAATCGGCGTAACGGATAAATCCTGTGCGGATTGTGCGCTAGAAGCAGCAAACGCAATCACAAAAAACGCTCCCACCACAGCCATCATAATGATTGTAATGATAATGGGGGCTTTGTTTCCCTTAGCGGGCGTATTACTTTCCGACACGTTTATCTCCTTTAGAGTAGACGGTCAATAATCATCGCCATGAACAAAAACGCTAAATACATGGACGAGTATTTGTAAAGCACTCGCGCCATTGCTTTATCAGCAACGCGAATAAGTCTAATCGACAGATAAATCATACCAAGCCCAAGCCCAAGCGCAACCAAACCATAAAACCAACCTAGCATAGGTTCTTGATTGATGAGCAACCCTAACGATGGGATAAGGGTAATGAGTACCAATTGCACCGAATACAAGAAAATTTGCCAGCGCGTCATTTCTTCGCCACGCGCTACAGGCATCATGGGAACATTAGCCGCTTCGTAGTCTTTGCTCACCAAGATGGCTAATGCCCAGCTGTGTGGGGGTGTCCAGTAGAACACAATCGCAAACAAGATGAACGGCTCTACAGAAAGTGAACCCGTAACCGCAGCCCACCCCACTAGTACAGGAATTGCGCCAGCACCACCGCCAATAACGATGTTGATAACAGTATTGCGCTTAAGAATCATGGTATACAGCACGACATAGTACACCGCACCCAACAACGCCAAAAATGCCGCAAGCCAGTTGACAAACACGCCCAAAATAAGTACCGCCCACGCCACTAGCGCAAACCCAAACACCAATACATTGATGGGAGCAAGCCTGCCAGAAGGAATAGGACGGCGAGCAGTACGCGCCATTTTGCCGTCCATATCACGGTCGATATATTGGTTAAGTGCGCTTGCACCACCTGCTGCCAGCACCCCACCAAACACCGTAGGAAGCAACAAGTTCAGGTCGGGAACACCGTTCGACGCGACAAACATCGCTGTAATGGTGGTAAACACCAGCAAGGCAACGATGGGTATTTTCATTAATTCGCGATACGCCTTAAAGACTTCGCGTAAGTTTAGCTTGCGTTCTGTGAGTGTGGCTTCCACGTTTCTGCCTCTTGTAATTGATTAACGACCAAATGCCCTGCGTTGATGGCTTCAATGGCACTTAAAACCACCAACAATGACCAAGTAGCAGCTGCCATACCCACATGCGCTGCGCCCCATAATGCGCCTGCTACGCTAAGAACATACATAGCACCAACAGCTGCCTGCGCCAAATACAACACGAAAGCACCCATTGCCAGACCACGTGACAGGCTATCTTGGCGGTTCTTTAAGACTTGCCAAACCAATACCGCAAGGCTAACCCCTAGTGCCACCACCGCAAAGCGATGAAGCATGTGAATAAGTGCCAATTGACCTTGTGAAGTGGGTAATACTTCGCCATTGCATAGGGGCCAATCTGTACATGCCAGCGTTGCGCCACTACCACGTACCAACGCGCCAGTAAGAATAATGACCAAAACAAATGCCGCATTAGTGTAGGCTAAAGCGGTTACTTGGTCACTTTGTTTTGTTTGCGGATTACGCCACCACGCCACTGACCCCGACACAATTAACGCACCCAAAAACACCATCGCCACACCTAAATGCAGTGTGACAAATGTAGGCGGAAGCTCTAAGACCACAACAATTGCGCCCAAGCCACTTTGAACCACGAACAAAAATACCGACAAAAACACAAAGTTCAGCACGGTAGCACTACGCTTACGATACGCCCGAAGCCCCGTAAAAAGCATTCCTAAACCAAACAAACCAATTAAGAGCGCAAACAAGCGATGAAGCCATTCAATCCACGCCGTCAAATTGTCTAATGGAGGGAAAATTGTACCGTTACAAAGGGGCCAATCACTACCACAACCCAGCCCAGAATCAGTAACCCGCACCACCGCACCAAACACAATTAAGCCCACTGTAAGGAACACAGAAGACAGCGTAAGGGTTAAAAACCAGCGTTCAGAGCCTGAACTTTTTCCTTCAGTTACCATATCACACCGCCTAACATCAAACTGTGAAATTTTTTACAATTGTACCTTATCCACAGTATTCTGGGTATAGCCTTAGGTGGCACTCTCTGGCAATTGTTCGCTGGTTGTTGCCGAAGCCTTTGGCATAGCCTTTGCGTTCTTTACGGCACGGCTACCCAACCAAATAAGAACAGCAATCGTCACACCTACGCCAATGACGTTTACAAGCACAAAAATCACCCAAAACACTAACTGATTAGCTTGTTCTGATGTAACTGCCATCACCGAAGCGTTCGGGTCTATCGACTGAGTCAAAACGGGTGCGCTAGGAATAAGACCCGAAGAAAACGCGCCACCCACCAATAGAATAATCACAAAAATTGCTAATGCCTTCACAGGAAGTATCTCCTTGTTTCAAAAGTCGCCAATATGTCAAGATTGTACCGCGTTGCACAATATCCGTAAATAAGAAGTCTTTGGCTTAGGTTGCCACAAGTTTCTCTATCAGTTCTCCAATGCGCCGTTCTCCTGCCAAAGCCTTTCCTTCGCACGCCCGTATTTCACGCTGAATCGCTGTTGCACGATTTTCACTTTCTTCTAATTGCTTTAGCAAACGCGCTCTAAACGTCACTTCATTTGCACTATCACGCAAGACGCCTAGCGTTTGTCGCCATTCAGCTTGTTGCGCATACAACCGAAGTTGTTCTTGCTCTAGGCGTTCTTTTTTCTCGTTTTGTTGGGTAATGATCTGATGTGCCTGCACTAGGTCACGCACAGAGGCTTGCACTTCGCCTTCAAGCAATCTGCCATTCACATATTGCGCCAAGCGGTCATAGGGCAAATTCTTGATTGCAATATGCGAACTTATCAATTGCCTTGTAGTGTATTGCCATTGGGAAATACCCTTTGCGGATATAGGCACGCGCCACCGCCAAACTTGTACGGTTTCCTCATCAGGATTTGGCATATCCACTAGCTCAATTTGTGGTGCTATACTCCGTTCATTAAGAACTTCTAGTACCACGCCTGTGGCTTTTCCTGTGCTATTTTCAAAGCGATAGGTATGGCGCACTACACGATACCGATTCTCAATGAACATGTCTTTTGTAAAAGACAACCCTGCGAAAACATATTCAGTCTGCTCAGAACTGCTAATTTTAATGCCCAATTCTACAGCATACGGCAAATATACTTGCTGCCCCGCCGAACTAAACGGTACAATCGCATCGCCCTTATAAGTGTTGTCCTCCATCACAGTTACCGGACCGCGCTCCAAAGTAAGGGAGGAGTTGTTATCTAGGCGTAATGCAGCAATAGGGTTATCGGGATGTTTTTCACGGTTATACAACAGTTCACGCTGATACTTTAGCGTTGCGGTTAAAATTGGCACTAATGCCGATTCACCACGCTTTACCGAAACCGGCGCAAGCACTTTATAAGCAAAAAGTTCTCGTAAGTTTTGCGGTTGTGCAGAGACCGCTTGAGGCTGTGACGCACTGCTTTTTAGTGCCGCCCTCTTTGCAAATCCAGCGGCAACTCGTGGTTCATCACCCCCAAAAGCATCAAACTCTATTGCCGATTCTAGAACGCGAGAGTCGTCTTGTGCGCTAGGGCGTTGGGGAATTGACGAGTTTGTAAGGTCGTACACAAACGAAATGGGCTGCCCCGCCACCAGCGTTAAGGCAACATTTTCTAAATCTTCGTCTAGGCGATTGTCAAAAATACCCCATCCTTGCAGTGTAGCCACGCCAGCATCGCCAGAACCTTGCACCACCAAGCGATAGCTAACGCGCCACGCGGGGCTAGGGGCGGTATAATACAATGACAACCGATGCTCCCCTTCAGAGAGTTTTACCCTAACACCGCGCCGATTGTCCTCAACAATACTGCTGTCCAGAAAGTAAAAGAGGTCTTTTTCGGCAATAGGGTCAACAATCTTAAACGAACGAATGTCATCAAACGCAAAAACGCGCACCTGTCCATCATTACTTAAAACACCAACGCGCTCTGCACCTTTTCCTTCGCTTTCAATGCCCACCATGCGTCCTGCTACAGTACGCAATTTATCTGTATCCATTACACTTAAAATCACTTGCCGTCCGCGCAGGTCACGAATAAGGTCACGGATGCTAGAAAAATCAGATAAGTGTAGTGCGCTATCTGCGAGCTTTACCGATTTTTCGATGGGTGTTTGATAATGGATGCCCTCTACACTACCACCTGCCTCATCAAACACGGTTAGGCTTTTAAGAACATCGTTAATTTCGTCAGGACGAAAGCTAAGCGTTATTTCACGCTCGCTTGTTTCTCCGCGCCTAACAAAAAAACCGACACCATGCTTGTATAAAACAATCTCTGTTATGGGCAAAGTGGTCATGTGTGTGTTCCTTTAGCGTTGGTCATGCTTAGAATCGGTGTCATGTTCTTCTGGTGATTCTTGAGAATCGTCGTCTACAGCATCTAGGGCTTCGCTCGCCATCTGGCGAAGATGAGGTGTGATTTCGTTTCGTTCAATATGGCGTAAGCGTTCACTCTCTTTTTCTGTGTGTTCGTTACTACTCACAAGAGGCAAGGACAGCCTAAACACAGACCCAACACCTTCTTCGCTTGTCACAGAAATGCTTCCGCCGTGCGTTTCCGCCACACGCTTAACAATGGATAATCCCAAGCCCGTACCTTCAATACGTTGTCGTTTAGATGCTTTCGCACGATAGAAGCGGTCAAAAATCTGCTCTATCTCATCTAAGGGAATCCCCATACCCGTATCTTGAACTTCAATAGACACAAACATATCATCACGATAGGCTCGTACTGCTACAATACCATTAGCACCGTTGTACTTAACCGCGTTGCTCATTAAGTTCATGAGGGCATGATTAAGCATCTCTTTGTCACCTAGCACGGTGGGCAAGTCTTGTGAGATGTCTAATTTAATCTCAATATTTTTTGAGGCAATTTGGGATTCTAGCAACGCCAGCGCCATGTGGATTAAATACGCCAAATCAACTTGTTCTCTTTGCAAAGAAGTCGCTGTTTCCAAACGTGAATAATCCAGCATATCGTTAATCATCTTCAACAGTCGGTCTACACCATCGTAGATGCGTTGCACGTAAACGGCTTGTTTGTCGTTTACATCTCCCAATTGCTCCACCATCTGCAAAAAACCCTTAATGCCAGAAATCGGGGATTTTAGGTCATGTGCAAAAGTTTCAATTAGCTCATTCTTGCCCTTAGGATCAGAACTCATGGCTACCCCATCATTCTTATCATATTTGGTAGTACATCCATCGCATAGGCAATGCGTGTGCCATGCCAAGTTAAATAGGAACCGTCTACCAAATGAATCCGCTTATTCCTAGATGCGCTCACATCCAACCCTTCAAATAACGGCAGGTGTGTTTCGTCAAAAGCAAAGGGTTCGCTAGGCAATAGTATAACATCAGGCTGTGCTAAAACAACTTCATCCCATGAGACACGCGGATAACGCACATCGCGTCCTAAAATACGGGGGTCATCTGCCTCATAAGGTGCTGTTTGCCCCAAGTCGGCTGCTAATGGAAATTGGCGTTCACGGTCTACAAAGACGTTCGTGCCACCGCACAGCCTTAAAACATCATGAACATAGGTATTCCCGTTAATGGTCATGAGGGGGTCTAGCCAAATGGGAACAAACACCTTAATAGGGTTTATCAGTTCTTGCTCTTCAGCCATATTATTAAGGCGGTCATATGTATACTCTATCAACCGTACTCGTGGCACCATGCTAGTATTATCAAACAGGTTCATCGTTTGCCACAAAAGATTGAGCGTGTCTTGCACCGTTTTAGGGAATGTCACCCACACAGAAATACCCTGCGCCTGTAGTGCCTCAACATCCTCTTTACGATTTTCCTCTTGGTTCACTATCACAAGGTCGGGGCGCAAACTCACAATTTGCTCGATGTTAGGATTTTTTGTCCCTCCCACCGTTGGGATTGCGTCCACTTTTTCCTTTGGATAAATACAATAGTCTGTGCGCCCCACAACAGTATGCCCCACAGCAAGATCAAAGAGCGTTTCTGTCATGCTTGGCACAAGCGAAACCACCCGACGAGGGGGAACGCTTACAGGAATCTCTTGCATAGAAGACGTGTCGCGGTTTGCATCAAACATCATAGAACCACCAATTGACTCCGTTCGGGCCCCACACTTACCATGCTTACAGGTACGTCGCACAAGGCTTCAATACGTTGGATATAGTTTTGCGCGTTCTTAGGCAACTCCGACCAACTTCTTGCACCAGAAATATCCTCTTGCCAGCCGTCTACGGTCTCGTAGATAGGGATAGCGCGGGCTTGTTCTTCGGCGGTGCTTGGCGGATAGTCCATTCTTTGCCCATCTAATTCATAAGCAACAGCTATTTCTAAAGTCTCAAAACCACTCAATACGTCCAGCTTCGTTAAGGCAAGTTCAGTAAAGCCATTCACTGCCACCGCGTACCGTAGCATTACCGTATCTAGCCACCCACAACGGCGAGCGCGTCCCGTTGTTGTACCAAATTCATCCCAGAAATTTTCACCTGTGCCACGCAACCGCCGACCAATTTCATTCTCTTGTTCAGTGGGCATGGGGCCCCCACCTACACGGGTACTAAATGTCTTTGCAATCCCAATCACACGGTTAATGTGGGTCGCACCAATTCCTAAACCCGTCAACGCGCCCCCAACGGTAGGTGATGAACTTGTTACAAAGGGGTAACTGCCGTGGTCAATATCCAGTAATGTGCCTTGTGCGCCCTCACTTACCACTTTTGCTCCGTTTTTTAGGCGTTGGTTTAGGTACACAGTCGTATCTTTAATATAAGGGCGTAGGCGTTCTGCCACAGCAAGATAAGCCGAAATGCTCGCATCTATATCAATGGTGGTAAATCCATCACGCGCTAAAATATCATTAGACTCTTTAATCGTAGCTTCAAGCGCATTTGCAAAAGCAGCTAGGTCTAGCATTTGCCCCATTCGCACGCCCTTACGCCCCGTTTTATCATAATAGGCAGGTCCAATACCACGAAGCGTTGTGCCGATGGCTTCTGTCCCTAGTGCTTTTTCTTTGGCTTTGTCCATCTCAATGTGGGCAGGAGTGATAATGTGCGCCCGTGTGCTAATCATCAAATTATCGGGTGTCACTGTAATGCCCATTGTTTGCAGATATTCTATTTCTTTTACTAGGTTTATGGGGTTAATTACCATACCGTTCCCCATGACCGTAACAATATTGGGGTGTAGAATACCTGATGGGATAAGGTGCATCTTGTACACCGTATCACCCACTGCCACAGTATGCCCTGCGTTGTCTCCACCCGAATAACGGGCAACAATATCTGCCTCGCTAGCCAGCCAATCTACAAACCGACCTTTGCCTTCGTCACCCCATTGTGCGCCAATTAAAACTGTAACCGACATGCTCTTATTGCTCCGCTTCTGTTAATCATGATAATTCCGACCCAACGAGATGGTCACTTGCTTCTCGCCCCAAAGTTCAATTTTGCCGTCTCCACATAGTGCCAGCGCAGAACCTTCACTAATTCCGATGGCAATCGCGGTGGGTTGTGTGGCTAAAACATCTTGTAATGCTTTTGATTCTGTAACGCTTGTTACGTTTGGCTCTAAGAACGCATCCTCTAACCAAGCAAGCCCTTCAAAAATATCGCCCTCATCGCTCATAAACCACTTCCCAAACAGGTTCATGGTTAAGCCCTCTAGCAAGACAATTGCGCCTCGCTCATAAGCATCACGAACACCCGCCAGCACTTCCACAGACAACAACTGACGCAGTGCATTGATGCTATTTGAGCCTTCGATGACCACCATAGAGACATCTTTTAGCTGTTCTAGGATGACGGGCAAGGGTTCATGTTGAATGTCCACAATATAGCCTGTAGGTGCGCCCAAGTCTTCCATGTCATCTAAAAGCGCGTCACCGCCATCATCCGCCAAAGAAATGTAAGCCACTGCGCCATCTGCCGCTAAGCGCGATAAGGCTTGGGCGCGAACTTCACTTCCCTCTATCACACTGCCCGAAAAAACCAACCAGCCGTGACCATCCAACCAACGAAGAGATGCACTCTGCGCCATTAGTCACCCATCACGTACTCTGCAACGGCTGCCGATAGCAAAGCCACACCTAAAGGTAACGCATCTTCATCAAAATCAAAGCGTGGGTGATGATGTGGGTAATGAAGGTCTTTTTCTTCGTTGCCCGATCCCACAAAGAAGAACATACCAGGCACATCGGTCATAAACACGCCCACATCCTCCGCGCCCATAGTGCGTTCGTACACCCAGTGATCACTGCCACTGCCTAATTCTGTAAACGTGGCTTTAACGCGCTCAGACACTTCAGGATTGTTGTACACGGGTTCTGTTAGATAACGAATAGTAATCGTTGCCTCACACCCTAGCGCAGTAGAAACCCCTGTGACCACTTCTCGGATCCGTTTGTCCATCAGTTGTTTCGCTTCATCAGAAAAGAAGCGAATCGTGCCATTCATCATGGCTGTATCCGGGATGATATTAGAGGCTGTGCCTGCGTGAATTTGTGTCACGCTAATTACACCTGTTTCTAGGGGGCTAAGGTTACGGCTAATAATGCTTTGAAACGCGGTTGTGATGTGTGATGCACACACTACAGGGTCATTCGCCAAATCTGGAACTGCGCCATGACCGCCCTTCCCTTTGATGTCAATCGTAAAATCGGCACATCCTGCCATCACATAGCCATCAGCTACGCCCAGTTTGCCCACGGGTAAGCCGTTCCAAAGGTGCAAGCCCAAGGAAACATCGGGGCGGGGGTTATCGAGTACGCCATCTTTTGCCATTGCTTTTGCACCCTGCCCAATTTCTTCGGCAGGCTGGAACACAAATTTAACGCGCCCTTTAAGTGAGTTGCGGTGTGCGCTGAGTAGTTTTGCTACCCCTAACGCAATTGCGGTATGTCCATCGTGTCCGCAGGCGTGCATCTTACCCGCCACTTCAGAGACATAATCTGTTTTATTGGTCTCTTGGATGGGCAAAGCGTCCATATCAGCGCGAACCAGCACGGTAGGTCCTTCGCTATCACCTTCTAGGATAGCCACAACACCTGTTCTGCCCACACCAATTTGTACTTCTAACCCTAATTTTACAAGTTCTTCTGCCACAATGCCCGCCGTCCGAACTTCTTCAAAACCAAGTTCAGGGTGACGATGAAAATCGCGCCGTCTTGCAACAAGCTCATCGCGCATGGCGTTGGCTTGTGCCAAAAAATCAATCTTCATACAACACTCCTTAGCAGCAAAATACCTCTTTTTAGCCCGACTTTATTGTAACACGCAACACTCACCTAAACAGCATGGATGTTGCTTATTTGTGGTTATGCTATAAAAAAAGGCGCATTACTGCGCCCGTCAGTTCTTAAAAGTTATCCATCAGCGCGGCGTTGCCCTTTAGGCTTGCCACAGTCACAGGGTTCATCACCGTGTTTGCTACATGGTTCTTTCGCTTTTTGAGCTAAGGCTCTTAGCTCATCTAAAGGCACAATGTCCTCACGTTGGATGACCTTTAAGCCGGTGTCCTCAATGTAGACCGTAACCGCATCACGTAATGGGTGCACATCAATCACTTTACCCTCACCAAAGGGCGTACCCACCTTCTTATTACGGCGGGGTAACACTTTACGAGCGTCAACATATTGCTCGTATTCATACACCAAGCAACAACGCAAACGACCACACATCCCTGTAATTTCGGAGGGGTTAAGAGAAATACCTTGCGCCTTTGCCATTTTGATAGAGATGGGGCTAAAGTCTGTTAGGAATGTGCTACAGCAACGCTCAATGCCACATGCGCCATATCCGCCCAATAATTTTGCAACGTCACGGGGCCCAATTTGTCGCATTTCTACCTTTGCAGGAAACATCTTATTTAGCTCACGATGAAGCCTTGCGATGTCGGCTTTCTCTTCTGTGGCGTATAAGAACGTCAGCACAGAACCATCATAGTTGTACTGTGCCGTCACAAACTTAACATCCCTGAAACCACCCAATTCATCCGCCCTATTTTGGCAAATAATAATGGCTTCGGGTTGTTTTAGTTCCCATTCTTGCCGAAGTGCCATATCACGGGCAGTTGCAGGGCGTAGAATAGCACGATAATCTGTTTTTTCGTCACGGGGTGTTAAGCCCATTACTTGCCCCATTTGTCGTCCGCGTGCTGTATCTACAATCACAAAATCTCCCGCTTTTACGTCGGGGTGCTCACGAAACTCAAATTGGTACAGCTTGCCCACCTTACTAAAACGCACGCCTAAAATCATCTGTTCGGCGTTTACTGCTTGCTCTTTTTCAAGAGGAGATTGACTCATTATAAATAACCTCAATCAGCTTTTTGCTGGTAGTGTCCTGATAGATGTCGTTACCGACAACGTAACTGTAGCCTAAAAGAAAATCAATTGCAATATTAGGCATAATGCCTATTTTTTTGCTATAATTTCACGGTATTCTACACACATCGCGCACAACACAATCGAGGAACTCATGAGTACACTCATCATGAAATTTGGTGGTTCGTCTGTCGGCACGCCAACCGCGCTTACACAGGTGCTAAGTATTGTTTTACACGAACAAAAATATTGGGACAATTTAATCCTTGTCGCTTCCGCTTTAGACGGCGTAACCGATATGCTTTTAGAAGCAGCTTATCTGGCACAAGTGAGCAACCAGCGTGGGTATCGGCGTATTGCCGCCACACTCCGCACCCGCCACCTTGCCATCATAGACCAACTGCCATTGGGTACGGCAGAACGCGCCGCTGTTCAGGCGGATGTTGACCGCCTGCTATTTGAAATGCTGGACATTTGCCAAACCGTTGCTAGCATCCCTACAGATACCCTGTCGCCTCACATCAGCGATAGCATCGTTAGTGTAGGAGAGCGCGTTTCGGCACGCATTATTGCAGCACTATTGCGCCAAAACAGCCTGCTGGGGGTTGCTATTGATGGCATCGACCTCATTGTCACCAATGCCGTCTATGGCAACGCCACACCTAACGTTCAGCAAACCGCGCAAAAAGTAGAGCAACTTCTGATGCCCATGTTGACCCGTAACATTATTCCTGTGGTTACAGGTTTTATTGGTGCAACTCCTGACGGCAAAACCACCACGCTGGGGCGCGGGGGTAGTGACTATACAGCATCCATTCTTGCTGTTTGTGCCAAAGCCGATGAGGTGTGGATTTGGTCAAATGTAGACGGCATGATGTCCACCGACCCCAACGAAATTCCCGATGCACGCCCCATTGCAGAGCTTTCGTATGATGAGGTCGCCGAACTTGCCTATTTTGGGGCGCGTATTTTACACGCCCGTATGATTATTCCCCTAAAAGAGCATGGCATCTCATTACGCATCAAAAATGTGTACAAGCCTCAGCTTGGTGGCACACTCATTCACCACATTTCAGAAAAACAGCAACCCTCTCTTAAAGCCGTTACAACCATTAGTGCGATTGGTTTAACGGCAAATCGAAGTGGTTCTGTATCTGATGTGGCAAAACTGGTGGACGAAGCCCTCTTCCAAAGCATTGGCGCACACGCCGACGTGATGATTTCATCACAATCATCTTCAAAAACGTTTCTTTGTTTTATTGTGCCAACCAGTGCAGGACTAGAAGCTATAGACACCATCCGCCACGCCCTTAGCGAGCGATTAAATACATACCGTGATGAAGTCTCTTGGGAAGCAAAACCGCTTAGTGTGGTAACAGCCATCGGCGAAAGCCTAGACGAAATACAAGGCACGACCGCACAAATTTTGAAGGAACTACAAGGGGTAAAGGTATTAGGGTTAGCGCAAGGTCCCTCTCGGTGTAGCTTGTCCATTATCGTAGAGCCAAACACCGCCGAACAAACCCTGCGCTCTGTTCACGATTTTATTATTAAAAACGGTTAAGGTAGTTGTCTATTTCCCATTGTGTAATCTGGCGGTTGTATGCGTCTGCTTCTTGGCGTTTTACTGCCAGATAGCGGTCACTAACATAAGACCCTAAAGCACTAGACACCACATCACTGTTTACAAGGGCTTCAAGAGCTTCTGATAAGGACGATGGCAGCTCTTCTACGCGACGCAAACGGCTTTTATCGTGGCGAAGTAGCGTTTCTTCAATAGGTTCTGGTAGGGGCATTTTGCGACGAATGCCATCCAGCCCCGCCATTAACATCACGGCTTTTGCTAAATAGGGGTTTGCAGAAGGGTCGGGGCAACGTAATTCTAGGCGTGTATGTGATTCTTTACCGGGTGACATACCCGGCACGCGAATAAGCGCACCACGATTCACATGCGCCCATGTCACATACACGGGGGCTTCAAAACTTGTGCCTAGTCGCTTATACGAATTAACCAAAGGGGCGAGGACAGCCGACATGCCACGCGCATGAGCCAGTTGCCCTGCCAAGAAGTATTTTGCCACTTCGGACAGGCGATATTTATCGCTGCTATCCATAAACATATTAACACCCGTGTTGATGTCGTGCAGGCTTTGATGCGTGTGCATCCCACTACCCGGCATATCTGCTAAGGGGCGTGGCATAAACGTACAATATAGCCCGTTTGCTTGTGCAATCATCTTTAAGGTATTGCGTGCGGTTAGAATATGGTCGGCAGAAACGAGGGCATGATTGTACTGAAAGTCAATTTCATGTTGCCCATAGCCAATTTCAGAGTGGGTAGAGTCTACGCGAATGTCCATTTCGTTTAATTTGGACATCATTTGGCGCAACACCTTCAACGAAGATTCGTCTGTTGCGTCAAAATAGCTCGCTTGGTCACTCGGTTGGGTTAGAATTGGCTTGCCCAGCGCATCGGTACGAAACAAGAAAAACTCTAGTTCCATACCTGTTTTGAAAACGTACCCCATATCTTCTGCTTGCTTTAATGCCTTAACAAGAACATTGCGTGGGTCGCCCGTAAAAGGTTCACCTTGCGTTGTGTAGACAGAACAAATAATGCGGGCTGTTTTATCTTCACCTTGTGTCCATGGCAAAATCGCATAAGTCGCAAGGTCGGTTACAAGCACCATGTCACTTTCTGCAACGCGCACGCCACCTTCCAGTGATGAACCGTCAAAGTGCATACCATTATCAAGCACGTTTTCTAGTTCACTGGCAGGCAAGGTAACAGTTTTTACCCCCCCATGAATATCAACAAACCACAAGGCAATAAAGCGCACGGCTTGTTCGTCTGCAAGGGATAGCACTTCTTGTTTGGTTGAAGGCACATAATGCCTATTTTGGTCTAGTTTCATCATCATATCCCTAAGCATAGCACGGTTAATGAGTTCGTTACCTTATTCGAGATAGCTAAATTTTAGCACAAGTATCTTAGCCATCCCTCACAATCATTCTAAAACACCCAAATGACCGAGTAGTGCTTGCATCCCCAATAGGTAACTTCGCCAACCAAAACCGCTAATTTGCCCCACACACACTGGCGCAAGATAAGAGTGATGGCGAAACGCTTCACGCGCATGGACATTAGAAAGATGCACCTCAATCACAGGAAGCTGTGTCGCACTAATAGCATCTCGGATTGCAATAGAAGTGTGTGTATACGCCCCGGGATTGATGACCACCCCGTCCGCCCATGCGCGCGCCTCATGAAGTGCATCTATCAGCACCCCTTCATGGTTTGACTGTTGGGTGCGCAGGCTAAAATGATGTGGCTCAAGATAGCGTGTGCACAGCCCGTTAATATCCTCAAGCGTTGTTTTGCCATAGACTTCGGGTTCTCTTACGCCTAGCAAGTTTAAGTTGGGCCCATGCAAAAGCAAAATAGCGTTTTTCATCTTTAACCTCTTTAGCCACTTATGACGTTTCTGTCAATGCTGCCAAAACCAGTTCTTTAGGTGCATCGGTTACAATCACAGGCTTGCCCACATCTTCTAACAACACAAACCGCGATTTACCACCCTTCCACTTTTTGTCCGTTGCCATCGCACTATAAAGCGTTTCAGGGTCTAGGTTGCCAATAGAACGGGGTAAGCCAATTTTTTGTAACAGGTTATCAATCATTGGCACAAGGTCAGTATTGTTCGTAATCCCTAATTGCACCGAAAGTTTGCCTGCCAAAAGCAATCCCACGCCCACCGCATCCCCATGAAGCCATGCGTAATGCGTTACTTGTTCTATAGCGTGGGCAAAGGTATGTCCTAAATTCAAAAAAGCCCGTATATTTTCTTCATAGGGGTCTTGCTCTACGATGTCTATTTTTACTTGTACGGCTCTCGCTACCATATCAGGCGTGTTATCTGGGCTATATTGTGTGGGGTTTAGAAGGCTACTATCTGCAATAAAACCATGTTTAATGACTTCTGCCATCCCTGCACGCCATTGGCTGGGGGGCAGTGTTTGTAGTACATCAGTATCAATCAGTACAAGGGCAGGTTGCTTAAATGCGCCCACGAGATTCTTGCCCTGTGGCAAGTCTACGCCCACCTTGCCCCCTACACTGCTATCAACCATTGCAAGTAGCGTCGTAGGCATTTGCACAAATCGGATGCCACGCATATAACTTGCTGCCACAAACCCCACCGTATCACCTACCACGCCCCCGCCCAACGCCACCAGTGTGGTATGTCGGTCGGCTTTTAGGCGAATGAGTTCATCATAAAAGTGTCTTACCGTTTCTAGGTGTTTGTGTTGTTCGCCACTAGGCATGCTTACCACTTGGGCATTGGGCAGTTTTGTACGTAAGGCATCGGCATATAAAGATTGCACCGTGTCATCAGTGGCAATCACCACATGCCCATCTAAACCAAAGTCGGTAACATGACGTTCAATGTGCGCCAATGCACCCGTCTCTATCACGATAGGATATTGTCCTTCTGGCGTTTTAACGTTTAGCTGTTTTGCCATAATGCAATAATCTCCTGTGCGATGTGTTCGGGCGTTTTATCGTCTGTTTTTACGTGATAGGGCAAACTGTCGTACATGGGTTGCCGTTCTAAGAGGCGAGTTTGCCACTGCGAAGCTAACGGGCGTTCCGCATCTTTTTCAATGCGCTGTGCAATGGTGTCAGGGGTTGCAGTAAGACACACCACAAAACAGTGCTTTACCAACAACTCACGGGTCTGCACATCTACCAATGCCCCACCCCCACTAGAAACAACCAGCCTACTAGAAACCGCCATTTCATAGCAAATACCCTTTTCAACGACGCGAAAGAACGGTTCGCCCACTGCCTCAAAGGCTCGCGTAATGCTCATTTTCATGCGCTTTACGGCTAGTTTATCCGTATCAATGTGCTTTCGACCCAGCAATCGAGCAACAGAATGGGCAACTGTCGATTTGCCCGTTCCCATAAAGCCCGCTAAAACAATGGTTTTATTATTCATAACCAAAACGCCACGCGACGTTATCCATTGGGACATCTTGCACGCGGTTTTTCTTTAAGGCATGAAAGCGAGGTTGCATTTCTTCAATGCTATCCCCACCCAATTTTTCCATGAGGGCATCAGCCAAAACAATTGCCATCATCGCCTCACCAATCGGAATCGCACGGGGTAAGGCGCAAAAATCGCTACGTTCATACACAGTTTGTTCGGCTTCACCTGTGGCAAGATTAACGCTTTCCGCGCCCTGTAGCATGGTAGCAATTGGCTTCATTGCCACGCGCACAACGATGGGGTCACCTGTGGTGATGCCGCCCTCTAGCCCGCCTGCACGGTTGGTTTCGCGGGTGATGTTGCCTTCGTCATCCACAAACAAATCATCATGAACTTGGCTTCCCCGTAACCCAGCTTGTTCAAAGGCACGCCCAATTTCTGCGCCCTTCATTGCTTGAATGCTGGTCATCGCACCCACTAAACGTCCGTCCAAACGCTTATCCCAATGCACATGAGACCCAAGCCCAACAGGCGCGCCCAATGCCACAATTTCCATCACACCGCCCAACGTATCTTTGCCCACTTTAACGCTATGAATAGCATCGTGCATGGCTTGGATAGCTTCAGGGTCGGGTGAACGCACATCATTGGCTTCTGCAATGGCAAATAGGGCTTCATAATCGGGCATATCGGGCATGTGAGCTTTTATATCACCAATTTGAGTAACATAGCCCAAAATTTTAATGCCAAACTGCGCCAAGAATTGCTTACACACTGCCCCCACTGTCACGCGCATGGTGGTTTCGCGTGCGCTGGCGCGTTCCAATGACAGACGTAACTCACGGTAGCCATACTTTATCGCGCCCGTTAAGTCGGCATGTCCAGGGCGTGGAATGGTGAGAGGGGTAATGTCCTTCTCTTTCCAGTTCTTAAAGTCACGGTTTTTTACTGTAAGCGTAATGGGTGCGCCTGTGGTTTTGCCCGCCATAACCCCCGCAGACACATACACCTCATCTTGTTCGATGTGCATTCGCCCACCGCTACCATAGCCCGTTTGTCGGCGTGCAAGGTCTTCGTTGATAAAACTTACGTCAAAAGGCACACCGGCGGGCATCCCCTCTAAAATAGCTGTTAATTGTGGTCCGTGGCTTTCACCAGCCGTTAAAAATCGTATTGGCATTAGGTCTCGTTCCTTATCTCTCTAACATTATCACTCGGTTTTTGATTCAAGCGCACTACGTACTGCATCAAACATCACATCAATGGGGGCTTCACGCCCCGTCCAAATTTCAAATGCCTTTGCGCCCTGACGAACTAACATGCCTAAGCCACCAATCGCACGTCCACCGTTGGCTTCGGCTTGGCGCATAAATGCCGTTTTTGCAGGGCGGTACACCATATCATACACGGTAACGCCACTTGGAAAGAGCCTATCTTCTGACCAAGGGCTTTCGTTGACGTTGGGTACTGTGCCAACCGATGTACAGTTCACAATCAATGACGCGCCCCAAGTTTCGGCTTCTTCAAGTGTTAAGAGCGACACATCGCGCACACCCGCCGACAGCGTAAGTTCTGTAAGCATTTCTTCGGCACGTTGGCGCGTGCGATTGACAATGCCCACGATTGCGCCTGACTGCCATAAGCCATACACTGCAGCACGCCCCGCCCCACCTGCCCCCAGCACAATCACACGCTGTCCTTTTAACAGCACATCATGAGCTTGCAAGTCACCCATAAAGCCATCTACATCTGTATTTGTGCCAACGTCGTCCCTAAAATCAATCGTATTTACAGCACCAATCGCCCGCGCTTTGTCGTCAGGTTTGCAATAACGCAAGGACGTTTCCTTAAACGGAATGGTGATATTTAGCCCAATATACCCGTGACGGCGCGGTTCTTCTATGGCATGGCGCGGAATATCCGAAGGGATTGCCATAGCATCATATAGCCAATCTTCCATACCCAACGCCTTAAAAGCAGCGTTGTGCATGACGGGGCTAAGTGTGTAGTGGAGCGGAAAGCCCACAATACCCACACGATTCATGACAATGCCTCCAACACTACATCAGCCCCCAACGCTTGCAATGTTTCGGGAAAGCGTGGGAAAGAATCAGAAGCACACTTAATGTCAATCACAATAGTTTCACCTTCTGCAATTAAGCCCGCAATGCTCATACTCATCGCAACGCGATGGTCATCATTCCCATGAACAACTGCACCTTTTAGCGTTTGTTTGCCCGCAATCTTGAAGCCGTCCTCACGTTCTTCAATAATTGCACCCATCTTACGAAGTTCGGTTGCCATCACTGCAATTCTATCGGTTTCTTTAACGCGCAGTTCTTTGGCATCACGCACAATAGTTTCGCCTTCTGCCATCAGGCAAGCCAGCATAAACACGGGGAACTCGTCAATCATGCGGACAACGGTTTCGCCACCCACTGTAACGCCCTTAAGTTGGCTGGTGCGAATGGTGAGCGTTCCCACTTCTTCGCCTGCTTCCATAGAGCGTTCACTGACGGTAATATCTGCGCCCATCTCTAAAAGAACATCCAATAAGCCTGTGCGTGTTTCGTTAAGATTAACGCCTTCAATCACAATTTCGCTATCAGGCACAATGCACCCCGCCACCATCAAGAAAGCCGCAGATGAAAAATCAGACGGCACGTTTACATTCATGGGGTTAAGATGGCTTGGGGGTGTTAAGCGAATCACTTCACCCTCTGTTTCAATTTTTACTCCCATTGCAGATAGCATACGTTCCGTGTGGTCACGCGCTGGCCCAGGTTGCACGACTTCGGTTACGCCTTCTGCAAATAAGCCCGCCAACAAGACGGCACTCTTTACTTGTGCAGATGCGACACTCATGGGGTAACGAATCCCTTTAAGTTTTGCAGGGCGCACCGTTAGCGGGGCTTTATCGTCTGCACCTTCAATATTTGCGCCCATCAAACGCAACGGCTCTATAATGCGCTTCATGGGGCGACGGCGAAGTTGTTCTGTACCGTCTAGCACACTTTCAAACGCTTGCCCTGCTAAAATGCCCGCCGCCAAACGAATCCCTGTGCCTGCATTCACAAAGTTAAGCGGTTGTGTGGGCGCATGAAGTTCGCCCCCATGAATCGTTAGGGTGTGTTCGTCATGGCGTTCTATGTTCACCCCTAATTGGCGAGTGCTGGCGAGTGTTGCTTCTGTATCGCCCGCCGCTAACCAATACCGCACTTGTGTGATGCCCTTTGCTAATGCCCCAAATAATATGGCGCGGTGCGAAATTGATTTATCGCCCGGAACGCGCGTTGTGCCTTTAAGGGCTTGGTGTGACTTGATGGTTAGTTTGTCCGTTGCCATTTTCATCCTTATTCCGCCTTGTTTCGTAGTTAGTCGCCCAATCAATTCGTGCTTGTCGTACAGGAAATAATGCCTCTATTAGTTCATCATGCTCACCACTAATCAGCATAGATTCCATAATGGCAAGTTGCACCCTAAAACGTGCTAAAAGTGTGGCTACTGCACGACTATTTGTGCTAATAATATCGCCCATCATCTTAATATCGCTGCCCGCCAACCGCGACATGTCCCTAAAGCCACCTGCGGCTAATTGCCAGTAAGCATCCTCATTACGCGCTTCGTGGGCAATAGTGGCTACGAGGGACGCGCTTAAAATATAGGGCAAGTGGCTAATGCCCGCCACGACTTTATCATGGCGTTCTGCGTCCATTTCAATAACTTCTGCACCCAATGCCTCTACCAATGACAATGCTTTAATGCGCGTGGCAGGCGTGGTGCGTCGCGTGGCACACAGCACAAACGGGCGATTGCGATAGAGATTCCCATCAGCAGCTTCTATGCCACTCACTTCTTTACCCGTCATGGGATGCCCACCTATGGCATGTACACCTATTGGGAGCTTGCCCATTGCCTCACAAATATCGTGTTTTGTGCTACCAATGTCAATAAGGAGCGTGTTCGAGCGCAAATAAGAGCCAATTTGTCGGCTCACCATGCGCTCTATCACGCGCACCGGGACAGCCAGTATCACCGTTTCGGCGTCCATCACCCCAGAGCGCAAGTCATCAGTAACATGGTCAACAATGCCATGCTTAATAGCGTATTCGCGCGTTTCTGGCAAGGCATCAATTCCCGTAATGCGCTCTGCACGCGAGCGCAACGCGACCGCAAGGCTCGCGCCCATTAGCCCCAAACCTACAACTGCGAGATGTTTCGTCTTAAAGCCGTTCATGTGTTATCTCTTTACTTTGAGCAACAATAGGTGGGTAGTCAAAATTTCTTCGCCTTGCTTATATCAGGTCGCAAAGATTCGGCTTCACGCAGGTACACATGCTGAATTTCACTATAGGGCTTGGTCGTGTTCCAATGAATGAGTACCCTCACGCATCTAGGCAAGCCATTAGGCACGTTCATTTCTTGAAAGCCCAAAAGTGCTGCCTGCTGCCAACCCATGTCACGCGCCGCCTTTGCGGGAAAGCACGCCGTTAAGTCTTGGGTGGTGGTGAACAAAATACTGGCAACGTCATCTTCTTCAACACTGTTTGCCGACACAATCGCCTCTAGTAGTGTGCGTGTTGCCTCTAGGATAGCTTCTTCTGTGTCTATGGTTATACTAATTGCCCCACGAATCCCACGTACTTTCATCATTGTATTGTCCTCCATCATCGCCAATAAAAAAGGCGCAAAGTGGGATACTTTACGCCTTCTTGCTCATATTCCTAAACTAACCAATGAACAGCTAACGCCAATACCCACACTCTTGAGAATGATTGTAAAAGTAATAGCGATAATAGCTTTTTTCAAACTGTGTCATTGGGTCTCTTCTTTAGTCAAATCAAGACGAATAACAGCATATCCCTATCGCCGATTTCTGTCAACAATTTATTGTAAATTGGCACAAAAAGGTTTACTTTGCCCATCACCATTTATATAGCTTACACAATGGTTTCGCTATCTAGTGCGGAACGCAGGCTGGTTGTCAGGTCGCGTACATCACTTACCCCACGTTCTGCTGCCCTAACAATCGCGCTCCCCACAATAAACCCGTCTACTAAGCCATTCATGCGTTTGGCGTGTTCAGGCTGGCTTATGCCAAAGCCCAGCACAAGCGGGATGCTAACGCGCTGGCGGATACGCCGAATGGTCTCTGCTAAATCTTCAGGAAGGTCTGTTCTTGCGCCCGTAATGCCAGTTAAAGACACCACATAAATAAAGCCTGTCGCGCTTTTTGCCACCAAGTCCATCCGTGCTTCACCGCTTGTGGGCGCAAGGAAAAATACCAATGCCATGCCGTGTTCTTGGCAAACTTGTGAGAAGTAATGGGCTTCTTCCACAGGTAAATCTGGCACAATTAAGCCGTCTGCACCAGCTTCTTTAGCGTGTTGTACAAAGCGTTCTGCCCCATAAGCAAACAGTGGGTTAGCGTACCCCATCATCATCATAGGCTGTGTTACCCCACGTTCTCGTAGGGTTCTTACCGCTTCTAGGCACTTCTTG
>Ga0163144_10001917_pt1 | contig 48508 bp, 55 predicted proteins | sample OliLak19BULKMAT1_FD_123175 | JGI IMG/M metagenome (GOLD analysis project Ga0163144, IMG submission 123175) | Freshwater microbial mat bacterial communities from Lake Vanda, McMurdo Dry Valleys, Antarctica - Oligotrophic Lake LV.19.BULKMAT1 | ecosystem: Environmental > Aquatic > Freshwater >... | reverse complement strand
CGAGGTGGTCGGCTTCCTCGGACCCAACGGTGCCGACAAGACCACGCCCCTGAAATGCCTGGCAGGCTTGCTGCATCCCACGTCAGTCCATGTCCGGGTGCGCGATGCCGTGCCGTACCAGCGCAGACGCGAGTTCCTCTCGGCGATCACGCTGGTGATGGGGCAGCGCAACCAGCTGTTCTGGGACCTGCCCGCGATGGAGTCGTTCCTGGTCAACAAGGCCATATACCGGATCAGTGAGCCGGACTTCCGGGTCAGGCTGGCCGAGCTGGTGGATCTGCTGCAGCTGCAGGACCTGCTGACCAAGCAGGTCCGGATGCTGAGCCTCGGCGAGCGGATGCGGTGCGAACTGGCGGCGTCGCTGCTGCACCGCCCGGCCGTGCTGTTCCTCGACGAGCCGACGCTGGGCCTCGATGTCGCCGGTCAAGCAGCCATCCGCGAGTTCATCCGCGCGTACAACCGCTCGAACGGTGCCACCGTCCTGTTGACCAGTCACTACATGGCCGACGTCACATCGCTGGCACGCCGGGTGCTGGTCATCGACGGTGGTCGACTGCGTCACGACGGGGACCTGGCAGCACTGATCGAGAAGGCCGCCCCCTACCGACTGCTGCGGCTGCGACTTGGCCGACCGGTCGCCGATGCGGAGCTGAGCCGGTACGGCGATCCGGATCCGGCGAGCGAGGGCCTGCTGGTCGTGCTGCGAGTACCGCGCTCGGGTACCGCAGCTGTCGCCGCCCGAGCCCTGGCGGAGCTTCCCGTTGATGACCTCGCGATCGAGGACCCGCCGATCGAGGAGACGATCCGGGCCGTGTTCGCCGGTGGCTGAGGCGCTGCTGGTGCTGCGCACCTACCCCGGGCTGCTGCGGGCCGCAGTCGCGCAGACGCTGGCCTACCGCGCCCAGCTGGTCATCTGGGTGATCGGTGGGATCTTCCCGCTCGTCCTGTTGACGGTCTGGTTGTCGGTGGCCGACGAGCAGGGGGCGACGGCCGGCTGGACGCGGGCGGACTTCATCTCCTACTACGTCGCCGTCACGGTCGTCTTCCAGATCGTCAACACTCACGTCGTGTGGCCGTGGGACCGAGACCTGCGCTCCGGCGACCTGTCGTTCCGGCTGCTGCGGCCCCTGCCACCGGTCCACCACTACATCGCCGACGACGTCGGCCACCGGCTGGTCACAGCCACCGGCCTCGTGCCGTTGTTCGTCATCGCCGCCGTGTGGTTCGACGCCGTCCGCTACCCGGTGGGTCCGGGGACGGCCGCCTTGGCCCTTCTCGCCGTGCTCGCCGGATACGGCCTGGCGGTCGCGATGGCGCTGGCCTTCGCGATGATCGCCTTCTGGAGCACGCAGGTCGGGAACCTCTACATGCTGTGGTGGGGCGGCGGGGCATTCCTGTCCGGGCTGATCGCCCCCGTCTCCCTGCTGCCCGAACCGCTGCGCTCCCTCGCCGTGTTCTCGCCGTTCCGCAGCACCCTGGATTTTCCGGTGCAGCTGGCGATGGGTCGGCTCAGCGGCGCCGAGACGCTGCTCGGTTTCGCGGTCACCGCCGTCTGGCTGCTGGTGTTCGTCATTCTGCACAGGCTGCTGTGGCGCCACGGCGTGGTGCACTATCAGGCGGTCGGCGGATGAGATACCTGACCTTGCTGCGTATCTTCTGGTCCAACGCGTTCGCGACCGAGCTGGAGTACCGGCTGAACTTCTTCGCCAACGCCCTGCTCAGCCTGTTCTGGCTGGGTTGGGCGGTCGCCGGCATGGCGGTGTACTTCCAGTTCACCGATTCGGTGCGGGGGTGGACCTACCCCGAACTGCTGGTGGTCGTCGGCTTCTTCTTCATGATCAGTGGCATCCGGTCCGCACTCATCACCCCCAACCTCGCACGGATCACCGAGTACGTCCGAATGGGGACGCTGGACTTCCTGCTCACCAAGCCGGTCGATTCGCAGTTCATGGTGAGTCTGCGGTACGTAGGGATCTACAACTGGTTCGACCCGCTGCTGGGTCTGGGGCTGGCTGCGGCGGGGGTGATCGCCTCGGGCCGCGACATCACGGTGACCGGGGTGGCCTCCGGGGTGCTGCTGGTCGGGTGTGCCGTGGCCATCCTCTACGCCCTGTCGCTGGCCTTGATGAGCGCCGGCATCCGATGGGTCAGCTCCGACGGCGTCGACGATCTGATGTTCTCCATCGTGGAGACCTCGCGAGTGCCCGTCGACCTGTACAGCGGCGTGGTCCGCACCGCACTGACGATCATCCCGGTGGCGTTCCTGACCACCGTGCCCGCGCAGGCGCTGCTCGGCCGGGGCGATCCGGCCATGCTGGCCGTTGCCCCCATCGTTGCCGTCGGTTCGGTCGTCGCGGCGTCGGTGATCTGGCGTCTCGCGCTGCGCTCCTACACCGGCGCCAGCGCCTGACCTCAGCGCAATGCGAGCAGGGTGCAGGCCACCAGCGCGACTGCGAGGACCAGCCGGACCCGGTCGAGCCGGATCAGTTGCCGGTGCAGCGCCGCGACCCTCGCCGGCGGGGCGGGCACACTCAGCGCGCGGTGGATCGGCACCGCTCGTCCGGCAGTCAGACCCACGACAGCCGCGACGACGGCCACCGTCACGACCGACCACCCGTCTGGAGACCCGGCGAAGGCGGCCGCGGAGGAGATGACCAGAAGCCCATACACGGGCGCCACCACCACGGCCATCCGAGAGGTGTACCGCGCGTGCAGCGCGGCGGCGGACCCAGCGACGCTGGCCGCCTGGTCTGCCAGGCCCGGGTAGACCACGACGTGGACCACCCATTGGAACGCCAGGTGGGCGATGGCCGCCACCACGACCACCTGCCGCGCGGCGTCCACCCAGGTTTCTCCCAGGATGCTCACAGAATGGTCGCTCACCCTGGCATCATGACGCTCACCGTGACCGATACCCCGACCCGGCTGCTCGTCGTCGACGACGAACCGTCGATCCGTGACCTGCTGGCGGCCTCACTGCGCTACGCGGGGTACGAGGTGGTCACCGCCGCTGACGGCGCGCAGGCCCTGGCAGCGGCCGAACGTGAGCGCCCGGACCTCGTCGTACTGGATGTCATGCTGCCCGACATGGACGGCTTCGATGTCACTCGCAAGCTCCGCGAGCGCGGCCGAGATGTGCCCGTGCTTTTTCTCACCGCTCGTGATGACATCGACGACAAGGTTCACGGCCTCACGGTCGGCGGTGACGACTACGTCACCAAGCCGTTCAGCCTTGAAGAGGTGGTCGCCAGGATTCGCGCCGTGCTGCGCCGCACCGGCGCCCTGGACCTGGAGGCGAGCAATCGCCTGGTCTTCCACGACCTGGAGATCGACGAGGACGCCCACGAGGTTCGTCGCGGTGGCCACGTGATCGACCTCTCCCCGACGGAGTTCAAGCTGTTGCGCTACCTGATGCTCAACCCCAACCGGGTGCTGTCGAAGACCCAGATCCTCGACCACGTCTGGGACTACGACTTCGGCGGCGACGGCGCCATCGTGGAGTCCTACATCTCCTATCTCCGCCGCAAGATCGACGGCGTCGAGCCGGCCCTGATCCACACCAAGCGTGGTGTGGGGTACGTGCTGCGGCTACCGCCGGGTGCCTGAGACCAGGCGCTTGAGGCTGCCCTGGGCGCCGATCGGCCCGAGCCGCAGCCCACTCGCGTTGCCGCGGACATCGTTGCGGGCCAGGGTCGTCGCCATCGTTGTCAGCGCCACCGTCATCGCCATGGTGCTCTTCGGCCTCATCGTGCTGGCGTTCCTGCGTGCCGACCGGATCAACCGGGTCGACGCCCTGCTCATCGCCCGCGCGGTGCCGCTCATCCAGAGCGGGAACCTGGGTGCCTACATCAACACCACGACCAACCCGTTCCCCAGCGACTACGTCGTGGTCATCGATCAGGTAGGCGCCGTCAAGCCCGGGATGTACGAGTCCGGCGCCCGGGATCAGGTCGGCGTGCCCAACGTCACGGCCATCCTCAACCGGGCCCGCGAGGAACGGTACGGCCAGCCGTACACAGTTCCGGCCGCGGAGGGTGAGACGCCGTGGCGGGTCGTCAGCCTTGGCCTGCAGCAGGGCAGCGTGTCAGTGGCCCTGCCCCTGGACGCCGACCAGGCCGTCCGTGAGATCGGCGGCCGCGCCGTCCTCGTCGGGCTGGTCATCGCCACCCTCGCGGCCCTGGTGGGCTGGTGGGCGGTCGATCGCTCGCTGTGGCCGCTACGGTCGGTCGAGACGACGGCAGCGGCCATCGCCGGTGGTGACTTCTCGCGACGCGTGCCCGAGGGCAGTCAGGACACCGAGATGGGCCGCCTCACCACGGCCCTCAACGGGATGCTCGGTCATATCGAGGACGCCATCGAGGTCCGCGAGACCTCCCGCGACCGGATGCGCCAGTTCGTGGCCGACGCCAGTCACGAGTTGCGCACCCCGTTGGCGGCGATTCGCGGCTACGCCGAACTCCACCGTCAGGGGGCCGTGCCGCCGGAGCAGGTGGAACAGACATTCGAGCGGGTCGAGAGCGAGGCCCGCCGGATGGGCCGCCTGGTCGAGGACCTGCTGCTGCTCGCCCGCCTCGACGAGCAACGGCCGATGCACAGCGATCCGGTCGACCTCGGGGTGCTCGTCGTCGACACCGCCGCCGTGGTCAAGGCGCTCGACCCGGCTCGCGAGGTCCGGGTCAGCGGCGCCTTCGGCGGCCCGCTGGTCCCGATCGTGATCACGGGTGACGGCGACCGGCTCCGGCAGGTAGTGGCCAACTTGGCCGCCAACGCCGTGCGGCACACGCCCGACGGCTCGCCTGTGGAGTTGAGCCTCGCGCCGCGGGGCGACTGGGCGGTCATCGAGGTCGTCGACCACGGACCCGGCATCCAGGTGGCCGACCGGGCGAGGGTGTTCGAGCGCTTCACCCGCCTGGACGCCTCCCGGCACCGCGGCAGCGGCGGCGGTTCCGGTCTGGGGCTGTCGATCGTCGCCGGCGTCGTCGCCGCGCACGCCGGCCGGGTCGAGATCGAGGACACCCCGGGTGGCGGGGCGACCTTTCGAGTGTGGGTGCCGGTGGCCCCCAGGACTCTCCCGGCACCCGTCGCCTGACCACCCTCGCCGCGGCGGCAATCTGCTCATCCACGCCGTCGGGTTTCCTCCGGCTTCTCACACCAACAGTTGACGGGCGGCGAGGTCGGCGTAGGTATCCGACAGCACCACGAGTTCGGCGTGGGTGCCGATGTCGACGACCTCGCCTGCGTGTAGCACCACGATCCGCTGTGCATCGACCACGGTACTGAGCCGGTGGGCCACGACCAGCACCGTCGTGTTGTCACCGATCGCTGCCACCGCCTGCGCCATTGCCGTCTCGTTGGCCGCGTCGAGGTTCGCCGTCGGCTCATCCAGCAGCAGCACCTCCGGCCTGGTAACCAAGGCCCTGGCGATGGCGAGCCGTTGGCGTTCTCCGCCCGACAGAAGCACGCCGTCGTCACCGACTGGAGCGTCCAGACCCAGCGGCGACCGGTCGACGATTCCCAGCAGGTTGACCGACCGCAGCGCCGCGAGCAGTTCTGACTCCGCGGTCTGCGGCGCGCCCAGCAGCAAGTTCTCCCGGATCGTCCCGGCCAGCGCAGGCGAGTCCTGCTCGACATAGGCGATCCTGGCTCGCAATCGATCATGGCTGATGTCCCGGACGTCCTGCCCGTCGACGAGGACCATGCCCGATGTCACGTCGTAGAACCGCTCGACGAGGGCGAGGATGGTCGACTTGCCGGCGCCGGACGGGCCGACAAGCGCAGTCTTGGTCCCCCGCTCGGCCCGGAAGGACACGCCGGTCAACACCTCGGTGCCGTCGGCGTAGCTGAACCGCACATCGCGGAACTCGATCGCAGGTACGTGTGGCCCAGGCGAGGCCGTACCGGCCGTTGTGGTCCCGGCGGCCGTTGTGGTCCCGGCGGCCGTTGTGGTCCCGGCGGCCGTTGTGGTCCCGGCGGCCGTTGTGGTCCCGGCCGCCGGGCGAGCCGCGCCGTCACCCTCGCGTGGAATGGCTAGCACCTCCTCGATCCGCTCGACGGCACCGAGGCCGGTCTGGATCGCCGTGGCCGCCTGGATCGCCGAACCGAGCGGCTGGATCAGCAGGAACAGCAGCACAAGGAACGAGACGAGGTCACCCACAGTTGCGGTACCCGCGGCGACCCGGGCGCCGCCGATTCCGAGGACGGCGATGAAGGCCCCCTGGATGGCGATGGCTGCAACCGGGCCGAGCAGCGCCTCGACCCGGGCCAGCCGCACCCCGGCGCCGAAGGCCGCCGCGATCGAGACACCGATGGCGGCGCTCTCGCGGGCCTCGGCGCGAGCGGCCCGTACCGTCCTGACCGCACCGAGGACACGTTCGACGCCGGCCGTCATGTCGCCCACGGCCTCCTGGGCCTGCCGCGACAGCCGCCGGATCCGACTGATCGCCAGCGAGGAGCCGCCCAGTACCAGCGCGACCGCGACCACGGTGACGAGCAGCAGGATGGGGTCCACGATCGCCATCAGGACCAGCGCACCGACGGCCGTGACAGTGCCGGATACGGCATCGATGAGGCCCGAGGTGACGACGGCGCGCAGCAAGGTGGTATCGGCGCCGACCCGAGAGATGAGATCGCCGGTGCGCCGGCGGTCGAACTCGGCAATGGGCAGCCGTAGCAGATGGTCCACCAGGCGCACCCGGGCCTCGCGCACCACGGCTTCACCGGTGCGCTGCAGGAGGTATGCCTGCAGGCCGCTGAGCAGCGCGGCGATCACCAGGGCCACACCCAGCAGAACGGCCGGGACCACCAGTTCCCGGCCGACCCGCCCGGATGCGGTGATCGAGTCGACGGCCGCACCGGCGAGCAGGGGCTGCGCCAGCGCGAAGGCGGCAGTCACCAGCGAGATCACCGCGGCGGCGACCAACGCCGAGGTCTGCGGCCGCAGATAGCCGATCAAGGTCTGGATGCGGCCTCTCACGACAGGTCGGGTCTGGGCGGTTGCGGGGTCGCAGCGCATCCTTTGGGCACGTTGGTGCAACGCCAGGTATCGCCCGCCACGTTCCCGACGCGTCTTGCGTTGCACAGCGACCTCCCAGCCGACTCCCATCGTCGACGCAGCGCCCGGGTGCATCGTGAATGCATGACGCAGACCGCATGGGACCGCTCCCAGACGACAGAGCGCCCGGAGGCCGACGCAGCATCGCCGGCACCCCGGTACGGGACCCCCACCGACAGCGCTCCCACACCGGCACCGGCACCGGCACCGGCACCGGCACCGCCCGGTCCGCCACGCCGCCGTCGCGGCGTCGTTCCAGCCATAGCGCTCGGCACGGCCGGGTTGCTCGTCATGGGTGGTGTCACCGCGACCGGCGCGGTTCTCGTGGGGCGCGAACTGGGTGGCACGGGCGCGCCCGCGCAGGCCGTGGCCGCGGCTCCCGACGCAGCGTCGCCGGCCCCACTGTTGACCACCGACGCTGTCGACTGGGGAGCGGTGGCAGCTGCGATCCAGCCCAGCGTCGTGTCGATCTCGGTCACTACGCCGTTCGGTGGCGGGCAGGGCAGCGGCATCATCTACGACGCGGCCGGCCATATCGTCACCAACAACCACGTCGTCGAAGCGGCCCAACAGTCAGGCACCCTGCAGGTCAACCTGGCCGACGGCCGAGTGTTCGCCGCCACGATCATCGGGCTCGACCCCGCCACCGACCTCGCGGTCATCCAGATGACCGACCCGCCCGGGGATCTGACCCCCGCCACCATCGGCGACTCCAGCGTCGTCGCGGTGGGGGACCCAGTCATGGCCGTCGGCAATCCGCTTGGCCTGTCCGGCACCGTGACCACCGGCATCGTCTCGGCGCTCGACCGGCCGGTCACCGCGAGCGACGGCAGCGGGCAGAGCCAGCAAGGCACCCCCGTCGTGACCGCCGCGATCCAGACCGACGCGGCCGTGAACCCGGGCAACTCTGGCGGCGCCCTGGTCGACGCGGCCGGCCGTGTCATCGGGGTCAACTCGGCCATCGCCAGCCTCGGCAGCTCCTTCGGTGGGCAGTCCGGCTCCATTGGGCTCGGTTTCGCCATCCCCGGCAATGAGGTCCGAGCCGTCGCCGACCAACTGATCGACACCGGTACGGCGCAGCACGCCAGGATGGGCGTCAGGCTCGACGACACTGTGGCAGGCGGCCCCGACGGTGACCGGGCAGCCGCAGCCATCGTGGACGTGACGAGTGGCGCCCCGGCGGCTGCCGCAGGACTGCGCCCTGGCGACGCCGTCATCGCCGTTGACGACCGGTCCGTCACGGGCGCGCTCGCGATGACCGCAATCGTGCGCTCGTATCAACCCGGCGAGACCGTCTCCTTGACCGTGCTGCGCGAGGGCAGGCAGCGCATCATCGAGGTCACGTTGGTCGCCGCCGACGAGCAGACGTCGTGAAGAGCGGTCAATTGAGCGGGCGGATGCCGGACGGCACCGGACCGCCGCTCAGGAGACCTCGGGCCGCGTCCTGCAGTGCAGTCAGCGCGATCCGCTGCGGGATCGGACCGTAGGACAGCCGTGCCACCCCCAGCCGCGCCAGATCGGCCGCGGGTGGCACGCCGGGCAGCCCGACCACGCTGAGCTTGCGTTCGCCGAAGGCCTCGACCAGGCGGCCGATCACGGTGGCGTCCAGGCGACCGGGTACGAACACGCAGGCCGCCCCGGCATCGAGGAATGCCCTGCCGCGGTCGATTGCGTCGCGCAGCACCTGCTCGGGGTCTCGGGCTCCGGCCTTCAAGAAGGCGTCCGTCCGCGCATTGAGCACAAACGTCACCCCTTCCGCCTCACCGGCCGCGACGGCCCTTCGAACCCGGCCCACGGCCTCGTCGAACGGGCTCATCTCGTCCTCGATGTTGGCCCCGACGGCCCCCGCCTCGATGGCCATCCGGATGGTGGCGTCCACCTCGCCATAGCCACCCTCGAGGTCCGCCGTGACCGGCAGGTCAACGGCGGCGGCGATCCGCTCGACCATGTCGATCATTAGCTCGAGCGGCATCTGCTCGCCGTCGGGGTAGCCGAATGTGGCCGCAACCGAATGGCTGGCTGTCGCGAGCGCCCTGGCGCCGGGCGTCCCGGCGATCACCTTCGCGGTGACCGCATCCCAGACATTGACCAGGATGAGCAACTCAGGGTCGGTGTGCAGCCGGAGCAGTTCAGCACCCTTGTCGTCGAGGGATGTCATGAAGGCAACCTAGTGGGGGCCGGCGGCGGATGCGCTCTGTCCACAGGGCCGACCCGATCCGGACGTGGCCGTTCGGGTCCTGTGGACGACGACATCGGGATCAGGGCGCTCGCTGGCAGCCTCTGGTGATGACGGCGCGGAAGGTCCGGCTGTCACCCGGAGAGGGGACACGACATGAGCAGGTTCGAAGTCGACACCGAAGCGGTCGAGGCCGCGGCGGGACAGACCCAGTCGTCCGTGGTCGCGCTCGGCGCGGAGGCGGACATCTTGATGCGCAACCTCGATCAGCTGCAGTCGGTGTGGCGCGGCCAGGCCGCCACCAGCTTCGCGGCACTCGCGGCCGACTGGCGCGCCACGCACGAGCGAGTCAAGGAGCAGTTGCAGGCCATTCAGCTCGCGCTGACTACGGCGGGGCGGCAGTACGGCGATGTCGAGCTGTCGACGGTCCGGATGTTCGCCGGTTGAGCATCATGCACGTACCCTCATTCGGTGGCAGCGACGAGGCTCGGCGACCCTGGGTTGCTCGACACCTATGGGCGGCGGGCCGTGGATCTGCGGGTCAGCCTCACCGACAGGTGCAATCTGCGGTGCACGTACTGCATGCCGGCCGAGGGGCTGCCATGGCTGGCGAATGACGCGCTGCTCCGCCCCGAGGAGATCCTCCGGCTGATCAGGATCGCGGTCACCCGCCTCGGCGTCACCGATGTCCGTTTCACCGGCGGTGAGCCGTTGCTGCGGCGGGATCTCGAGGACCTCATCGCCGGCACGGCGGAATTGCGGACCGCTGGGGGCACCCGGCCGGCCATCGCGATGACGACCAACGGCATCGGGCTGGACCGGCGAGCCGCCGGGCTCAAGCTGGCGGGACTCGACCGGGCGACGGTCAGTCTCGACACTCTGCAGCCCGACCGGTTCGCCGCCATGACGGGCCGGGCTCGACATGCCGAGGCCGTCGCGGGCATCGAGGCTGCGGTGGCGGCAGGTCTGGGGCCGGTCAAGCTGAACGCGGTGCTGCTGCGAGGCATCAACGACGACGAAGCGGCCGACATCGTCGAGTGGAGTTGCGCGCGGGACGTCGAGGCCCGATTCATCGAACAGATGCCCTTGGAGTCCCACGGCACCTGGAGCCGGGACCAGATGGTGACCCAGGAGGAGATCCTGGGCACCCTGCGGTTGGCATTCGACTTGACCGAGGTCCCCGTCCGCGGCAGTGCGCCCGCACAACGCTGGTGGGTCCATCGGCACGGAGCACGCCTCGGCAGCGTCGGCGTGATCGCCTCGGTGACGGCGCCCTTCTGCGGCGACTGCGACCGGACCCGGTTGACCGCCGACGGGCAGGTCCGCTCGTGCCTGTTCGCCAGGACCGAGACGGACCTGCGCGGCCTGCTGCGTGAGGACAAGACGGACGAGGAACTCGCCGACGCGTGGCGGGTCGCGATGTGGGGGAAGCTGCCTGGCCATGGGATCGACGACCCATCCTTCCTGCGTCCGCAGCGCCCCATGAGTGCGATCGGGGGCTGAATGAGCCTGGACACCGCGCGATCGGCTGTCGATGCCGACACCTCCGCTTCTGACACCATCACGGTGCGGCTGTTCGCGGGCGCCCGGGCCGCCACCGGCCGTCGCGAACTGACGCTGGCGGCCCCCGTGGGCGGCACGGTGTCGGACCTGCTGAATCGCCTCGTCGGCCGACACCCAGGAATCGCCGACGTGCTACCGGCGTGCTCGTTCCTGCTCGACGGCGTCCGGGCGCGCTCGGACTCCCAGATCGGGCAGGCCACCACACTCGATGTGCTGCCACCCTTCAGCGGCGGCTGACCCGGCCCCTACTCAAGGCGACGTGCAGGGCGACCCAGGCGAATCGGCAGATTGACGAAGCCCCGCAGTGCCCCTCCCGACGTACGCACGGGCGGCGAGGCGAAGCGCAGGTTGGGGAAGCGCTCGAACAGCCGCTGCACCGCAACCTCGGTCTCCAGCCGGGCCAGCCCGCCGGCCAGGCAGGCGTGGCTACCGGCACCCATGCCGAGGTGGGCCGCGGCATTCTCACGTTCCACGTCGAAGATGTCCGGTGCGTCGAAGACCTCCGGGTCCCGATTGGCGCCCGCCAACGCCAGCACCACCTGGCCGCCGGCCGCGACGGTGTGCCCGGCGAGGGTCGTGTCGGCCCGTGCCACCCGGGTTGCCAGCAGGACCGCCGGGTTCCAGCGCATCACCTCCTCGACCGCGTTCTGCCACAGCTCGGGGCGGGCCAGCAGGATCTCGACCTGCCCCGGATGCCGACCCAAGGCGTGGATGGCGTTGCCGATGACTGTCGCGGCGGTCTCGTACCCTGCCTGCAGGACCAGTAGTGCCGTCGATCCGGCTTCTCGCAGGCTCATCGCCTCGCTGTCGGCGATGGGCCCCAGCATTGAGTCGATGAGGGCCGTACCCGGGGCCTGCGCCCGGTCGGACAGCAGGTCGTCGAGATAGCGCCGCAGCGCATGCTGTGAGTGCAGCGCCTCACGGCGCTGCGGTGCTGTCGTCGCCTCATTCGCCGCGAACAGGTCGTCGGCCCAGGACCGCACCTGTGGCCAGTCTGCCGATGGCACCCCCAGCACGTCCCCGATGATCATCAGGCCCAGCGGCTTCGCGTAGTCGCCGACCAGGTCCACAGCGGCCCGCCCGGTCAGACCGTCGAGCAGGCCGTTCGCCAGCCCTTCGATGTCTGTCCGCAGTTCGGCCACCGCCTCGGCGCGGAACGCCCGCGCGACCAGAGCACGCAGCCTGGTGTGCTCGGGCGGGTCGGTGGCGATGAGCGCGCCCGCGAAGGGTATGTCGATGCCGTTGAGGACGTCCACGCCCTGATGGGCGAACTCCGCAGGTCGAGCCGCCGCCGACACCCCGCTTCGTACCCCTCCGCTCGCCCGGTGGGTCGAGCGGCGACTGCTGAACGAAGCCGGATCGGACAGCACCTGCGCGCACACGTCGTAGTGCGCGCTGACGACCGCCGAGCGACCTCGAACCACGCGACCACGGCGTCGGAGCTCCTCCAGGAAGGGGAAGGGGTCATGGCCCACGTCGACCGACATCAGTCGGGCGACCGGATCCGAGCGCGTCGCCGGGACTTCTGCGACGGCGCTCCGGGTCCGTGGCGCCGGCACCACTGCAAGCCCGGGCGCACGATGCTCGCCTGCCCCCGCCGCCTCGCCAACCGTCGCAGCGGCCGGGGACGAGGTCATCGACAGGGCCGTGGCCGACGCCGGCCCTCGATCTGCGCGGTTCCGGGCTTCCAGCATGCCACAACTCTAAGTGATCGGAAAACTCCGAGCCGTGGTTATCCGAGAACCGGCCCGACGTCCCCCAGCCCTACCCACTCATCGCTACCGTCAGTGAAGAACTGGTGCTTCCATACCGGCAGCCGGGCCTTGACGGCGTCGACGACGTCACGGGAGGTGTCGAAAGCCTCGCGTCGGTGCCGGGCCGCAACAACCACCACCAACGCCGGTTCACCTACGTTCAGTGACCCAATCCGGTGCACAGCGGCGATTACGGACTCCGGGTGTGAGGCAGCCATGTCACTGCACACCCCCCGCATCACATCTGCCGCCGAGGGATGGGCCTCGTAGTCCAGCCGCACCACCTCGCCACGTCCGGGTGTGTCGTGATCACGCACCACGCCCAGGAAACTCACCACCGCACCCATCGACGCTGATGCGACGCGGGCCATCATGGCGCCGGTATCGATCGGCTCTGTCGTCACGTCGGCGAAGAGAACACCCGCTGGCGTCACTGGCATGGCTACCACGGTAATCCCACGACTTGGCCGTCAGCGGCTCACCCGCGCGCCGGGCCATGTGCCGACGCGCCATTCCACCGATCGGAACGGTCACCGGCTGGCCGGGGGCGGCAGCCGTAGCGTGGTCACGAGGTGAGGCTGATGGACGACGACGACCGGCGGGCCGCTGCCGCCCGGATGGAGCAGACCATTCGCGAGTACTTCGCTGCATGCAACAGCGGTGACGCGGCCGCGGTCGCGGCGTTCTTCACGGTCGACGGCGTCCACTACTTCCCACCGGGGATGTACGGCGGACCGTTCCGCGGCGGACCCGAGATCGGCGAGCGCTGGGCGACATCGGTCGCCAGGATCGGCTCACGGTGGAGCGTCGACCATGTCATCTGCGACCCGGACACGCATCGCGCCGTCATCGAGTGGACTCATGTGAAAGCTACCGACGGCGTGGTGTTGCGCGGTGACGAGTGGTACGTGTTCGACCCAGACAGTGGTCTCATCCGCGAGATCAGGGCCTACTACGCATCCCCGCAAGCCCCCGACCTGAACCGGTTGGAGCTGCAGGGCTTTCCCTACGCCGAGCGCGGCTACCCCCAATCGAGCGGGCCGGCACCCGCGTGAACGACCGTGGCCTGCTTCTGGACATCGGCGGCGTCGTACTGGTCGGGGGCCCGATCCTCGCCGGCCGCCTGGCGAGCCGCGACCCCCGGCAGGCAGAAGTCGTCGACGCCGTCAGCGGGCCGGACGGGTTGGGATCACCCGGGGACCAGCTATGGCAGCAGATGCTGGCCGGCCAGGTCAGCGAACGGCAGTACTGGGCTCGGCGGGCCGAACAGCTGGGCACTGCGATCGGCGAGACCTGGCAGACCCGCGACCTCATGACGCGGATGTTCGCCCTCCCTCGTACGGAGTGGCTCAACGGCGAGGTCGTCGAGTTGATGATCGACGCCAGTGCGGCGGGCGTGCCGCTGGTCGCGCTCACCAACGACCTCAAGGACTTCCACGGCCAGGAGTGGGTCGATGACCAGGAATTCCTCCGGCTCTTCGACACCATCGTCGACGCCTCTGCGACCGGAGTGCTCAAACCCCACCCGGCCGCGTTCGCCGCAGGTGCCGGCGCCGTGGGTCTGCCCGCGGCCGACATCCTGTACCTCGACGACATGCCGTGGAACGTCCACGCTGCTGCCGAGGCCGGCCTGGACGCCCACCTCGTGTCCCACCACGACCCGGCTGCCGCGGTCAGCTGGGCCCGCACCCGACTCGATCTGCCCGCCACCGCCACCGCCTGAGGAGGCTCCCGTGCCACTGGTCCGCATCGACATCATGGAAGGTCGGCCGCCGGAGATGATCCGCGAACTTCACGGCCGGGTCGCCGAACTCGTCGCCGAGATCCTGCAGACTCCGGTTGAACGCGTCAGGACGTACATCACACAGTTCCCGCCGCATGCCTGGGGCATCGGCGGCGTTCCGGCAGACATCTCTCGGGCGGAGGATGTCGAGGCGCGACGCCGGGCAGCGCTGGCGCGCGAAGCCGAACCGGTCGCCGGACCGGGTGCCGGCACGATCGCGTCACCGAGGGCATGAACGAGGGCGTCGGTGTCGTCGTCGGTGTCACCGGGACCATTGGCGAGGCCGTCGCAAGGCGGCTGCTGGGCCGAGGGGTGCCGGTAGTCGGTGTCGCCCGCTCTGCCGAGGCGCTGTCGGAGTTGGCCGCCGAAATGCCCGGAATCACCCCGTGCCAGGCGGACATCGGATCCAATGACGCCGTCTCGACGATCCGGGATGCGGTCACCACCGCCGGGTATCCGGTCAGAATAGCGGTGTTCGCCGCCGGGCTGCCGGTACGCGGGTCGGTCGACACCATCGACCCGGACCTGCTTGCCGTAGGGGCCAACATCAAGATCGGCGGCCTCGTCCGCCTCGTCCGAGCCGTCGCAGATCACCTGCGTGTGGGCAGCCGGATCGTGACCTTCGCCGGGTCCCTCGGTCTGGAGCCGACGGCGACCGAGGCGGGTCCGGGTGCGATCAACGCCGGCGTCCTCAACCTCATGCGGCAACTTTCCAAGACGTACGGTCCGCGCGGCGTGACCACGCACACCATCAGCCCGGGTCCCGCCGACACCCCCAGGCTGCGCCGCATCGTGGCGGCGGTGGCGGCCGAGCAGGGGCGTGACCCGGCCGAGGTGTGGGCCGGCTACTTGGCAGCTAACTCCCTGGGCAGGTTGCCGACCGTGGACGAGATCGCCTGGGCCGTCGAGGTGCTGCTCGCCCCAGAGGCGTCGGTCATGCACGGCAGCGTGTTGTCCCTCGACGCCGGCGGCCACCACGGCATCTGGTGACCCCCACCCCCGCCATTTGTCCACAAACGGCGCCCTTCACGTACCCCCAGGGCACCATTTGTCCACAAACGGCGGTCGGGTGGGGCTTGGCGGCTGAGAATCAGGGTCGGTAGCCGAGGCGGCGGGAGATCAGTCCGGCCGCCTCCAGCACCTGCGACACGGTCCGGCGCATCACCGGCGCGATCATGCGGGTCGAGGCCCCCACCACACTGACCGCGGCGGCTACCGCCCCGTCGGCACCACGGATGGGCGCGCCCACCGACACCACCCCCTTGTACCCCTCCTCCAGGTTGTCCCCCCAGCCGCGATCGCTGGTCCGCCGCAACTCCGCCAGCAGCCGGCTCCGATCGGTGATCGCCCGCGCGGTGACGGCGATCGGCGCCCAGTCACGCAGTCGCAGCTCCAGTTCCGGCGCGGGCAACGCCGCCAGCAGCACCTTCCCCGACGACGTGATGTGGGCCGGCACGCGATGGCCCACCCGCCGGAAGATGGGCATCAGGTGATAGCTCTCCAGCCGCTCTACATAGACCACCTCCAAGCCGTCGAGCACCGCGACGTGGACCATCTCGCCGGTGGTGTGGCGCAGATGCGTCAGCACCGGCAGCGCAGCCTGGTGCAGGTCGACGTGCTCGGTCACCCCGGTGCCAAGCTCGTAGACGGCAAGCCCCAGCCGGTAGCGGCCTGCGGCCGAGCGCTCCAGCAGCCGCTCCTCGGTCAGCGTTGTCACGATGCGATGCACGGTGCTCTTTCCGATGCCCAGGCGCCGAGAAAGCTCGGCGATGCCCAGTTCCTGACCCGCCTCGCCGAATGCGCGTAGCACCCGGGCGGCATTGCGCACGGACCCGAGAGTCGCGGAGTCACGCTGCTGCCCGGCCACAGCTGAGAGTACCGAGGCATTCCGCATGGCGGGACACAACCATTGTGATCGCGACCTTGGTCCCGTTGACTGACGCAAAGCCGTCGACGTCGACGTCGCGCAACCAGGAGGCGCCGGTGAGCACCATCGAGTGGTTCCATACCTACGACCCGCGTCGGGCCCCCGACATGGGAGGTAAGAACGCGAGCCTCGGCACCCTCACCCTGGCCGAGATGCCGGTGCCGCCCGGCTTCGCCATCCTCGCGTCGGCCTACCGCAAGGTCCTCGCAGACGGGGGGTTGGACACCGCACTGCACGACATCGTCTCGGTCGTCGACCCCCGTGACGCCGACCAAGTGGCCAACGCCGGTCGCCGGGCTCGCGAACTGGTCATCGGCGCCGAACTTCCGCAGTCGCTGAGCGACGACATCGTCGATGCCTACGAGGAACTCTCCCGACGCTGCGTCACGCCCGACATCGCGGTCGCCGTGCGGTCCTCGGCCACCTGCGAGGACCAGCCAGACGCCAGTTTCGCCGGCGGGCACGACACCTACCTCTGGATCCGGGGTGCCGCCGAAGTCATCGCGCATGTTCGTCGCTGCTGGTCGTCGCTGTACACCGACCGCGCAATCTGCTATCGGCGTGAGATGGGATACGTCGAGCTCGGCGCCGCGATGAGCGTCGGCGTCCAGAAGATGGTCCTGCCCCGTACCTCCGGTGTCGCGTTCACGCTGGACCCGAGCAACGGCGATCGCTCCCAGGTGGCCGTCGAAGCCAGTTGGGGGCTCGGGGAAGCCGTCGTCGCCGGAGCGGTGACCCCCGACAACTTCCTGGTCGACAAGGTGCTGCGCGAGGTCACACGCCGGACTGTCGCCACCAAGACGATCCAACACCGCGTCAGCGCCGACGGCATCCTCGAAGAGGTCGAGGTCGAGCCCGACCGGCGACAAGCGCCCAGTCTCACCGACGACGAACTGCGCACGGTGGCGGCCCTCGCGCTGCGTGCCGAGAAACACTACGGCTGCCCGCAGGACGTCGAATGGGCGCTGGACGATCACCTGCCACCCGGCGAGAACGTCCTCCTGCTGCAGAGCCGGCCCGAGACGGTTTGGAGCCGCAAACCCCGTGTCAGCAGCTACCACGCTGCCAGCCCGCTGAGCTATATGCACCGAATCACCGCCGCCCAGCCACTGTCCTAGTCAGCAGTCCCCGACACGAAGGCGAGTCGAGAAGATGGCAGATCGCTTCCCCAGCCCGTTCGACATGGAGACCCCACCCGGCGCGGAGGGCTGGGAACAGCTCTACGCGTACTCGTCGGTGTTCAGCGAGGATCGCCGCACGTACGAGGACGGCACGTTCTGGTTCATGGACGGGGTCCACACCCCGGAGGTGGTCCCGCCGTGGGACGCCACCATTCTCGAATTCGCCCTGATCGGGCTGTCGCAGTACAACACGCGGCACTACGTCATCCCGCCCGCCAAGGGTGTGGACGTCCGGTTCCTCAACGGGTACATGTATCTGTCCCCGGTGGGCGTGGCGGACCCAGCTGAGATCGAGGCCCGGGTCCCCGAATTCATGGAGCGGGCCGGCTTCTACTTCCAGAACTGGCAGCGGCTCTACGACGCTTGGCTGCCGAAGGTGCGGACCCTCATCGGCGAGCTCGAGGCGATCGAGTTCACGCCGCTGCCGGACCGCGAGGCCATGGCGGTGCTCACCGAGGGCCGCGGCACCGGCAGCGCGCTGGACCTGCTGAGTACCTACAACCGGCTCATCGACCTGACGATGAAGTTGTGGCACTACCACTTCGAGTTCCTCAACCTGGGCTACGCGGCGTATCTGGATTTCTTCGGCTTCTGCAAGGGATTGTTCCCGAGCATCCCCGACCAGGCGATCGCCAAGATGGTCGCCGGGATCCACGTGGACCTGTTCCAGCCGGACGAGGAACTGAAGAAGCTGGCGCTGCTCGCTCTCGAACTGGGCGTTGCCGACCATGTCAGTACCGGAACGGCCGCCGAGGCGGTCGCGTCACTGCGGGGCAGCGACGCGGGTGAGACGTGGCTGGCCGCCTGGGAGACCGCGAAGCAGCCCTGGTTCAACTTCTCCGCCGGTAGTGGCTTCTACCACTCCGACAAGGTGTGGCTGGAGAACCTGGACATCCCCATGGGTTTCATCCGTGGGTACATCGCGAAGGCCGCCCGAGACGAGTCCCTGGAACGTCCCATGGCCGCCGTCGCCGCCGAGCGCGACCGCATAGTCGCCGAGTACGCGGCGCTCATCGACGACCCCGAGAACAAGGCGATGTTCGAGGGCAAACTCGGCCTGGCCCGGACCGTCTTTCCCTACGTCGAGAATCACAACTTCTACGTCGAGCACTGGGGTCACTCGATCATCTGGCGGAAGATGCGCGATCTGGGTGGGCTGTTCGTCAAGGAGGGCTTCTTCGCCGACGCCGACGACATCTTCCTGCTGGGCCGCAACGAGGTGCCGGTGGCCCTGTTCGACATGTACCACGGCTGGGCCGTCGGGATCGAGTCGCGCGGGCCGTCGTACTGGCCCCGCGAGATCACCCGTCGCCACGGCATCATGAAGGCGCTGCGGAACTGGTCCCCGCCACCCGCCCTCGGAGTGCCACCCGAGGTCATCACCGAACCCTTCACGGTCATGCTGTGGGGTGTCACGTCCGAGAGCGTCAAGCAGTGGCTCGGCGGGTCGGACGACGACCCCAACCATCTGCATGGCTTCGCGGCCTCACCCGGTCTCGCCGAGGGCCCGGCGCGGGTCATCTTCTCCGCCGACGGCATCGCCGATCTGCTGGAGGGTGAGATCCTCGTCGCCCCCCTCACCGCACCGTCCTGGGCGCCGGTATTCGGCAAGATCGCAGCCACCGTCACCGATGTCGGCGGAATCATGAGCCACGCGGCCATCGTCTGCCGTGAGTACGGCCTCCCGGCTGTCACCGGCACCGCGTACGGCACCAAGAACATCAAGACCGGACAGCGCCTGCGCGTCGACGGCAACACCGGCGATGTGACCATTCTCGACTGAGCAAGCCATCACACAGGGAGACCGCCATGCTGACCGCCGAGCAGAATGACGAACTGACCGATCTGGCACCAGGGACCCCAATGGGTGGTCTGCTGCGCCGTTACTGGTATCCCGTCGCGTTCACCCGTGAACTCGAGGAATTCCCGGTCAGGCGCACCGAACTCCTCGGCGAGCAGTATGCGGTGTTCAAGACCGGGCGCGGCAATTACGGGATCGTGCCGGAGGCCTGCCCGCACCGGCGGGCCTCCCTGGCCTACGGTGTCGCCGAGGCCGATGGCATCCGCTGCCCCTATCACGGCTGGTTGTTCGGCATCGACGGGACGTGTTTGGAGCAGCCGGCCGAGAGTCCCGAGACCAACTTCCGGGAGCGGGTGCGGGTGAGGGCGGGCCGGGCCGAGGAGATGGGCGGGCTGGTCTGGGCCTACGTTGGGCCTGCACCCGCGCCGTTGCTGCCGCGCTTCGACGTATTCGTCATGCCGGGTGTGCGAGACATCGGCTGGGCCGACCTGCCGTGCAATTTCCTGCAGATCATGGAGAACGCGGTCGACCCGCATCATGTCGAGTTCCTGCACGGCCGCTACTTCCAGTTCATGGCCCGGCAGCGGGGATTCGATGCTCCCGCCTCATTCGGCAAGAAGCACGTCAAAGTGGGTTTCGACGCATTCGAGTGGGGCATTATCAAGCGCCGAGTGGTCGAAGGCGCCTCCGAGGAGGACGACGATTGGAAGGTCGGTCACCCGCTGGTCTTTCCCTACAACATGCGCGTGGGGGGCGCCTACGTGGAGCAGATGCAGATCCGGGTCCCGGTCAATCGCACAACGACCCGCTTCATGCTCTACACCACGCACGCGCCCCGCGGTATCGAGTTCCCCGACCAGCCGGTCATCCCCGACTACAAGATCCCGGTCTTCAATGCCGACGGCACCCACCGGACTGATTATGTCGAAGGCCAGGACATCATGGCCTGGGTGACACAGGGACCGATCACGGACCGCACCGTCGAGCATCTGGGCCGTTCGGATATCGGCGTCACCATGCTGCGGCGGATGTTCAAGGCGCAGATGGCCAAGGTCGCCGCGGGCGAGGATCCGCTGGGCGTCATCCGAACGCCACATGAGCGGATCGATCTGCCGTGTGAGAAGAACAAGTTCGACGCCGGCCCCCGGTTCGCGCTCGATTTCATCGACAAGGCGTCCATGCAATTCAGCCCGCAGGCCGACGCGCTGCGTAAGCTCCACATCACGGCGTGGGAGAACCTGGGGGTCGCCGCGACGTGAGCGACGCCCTCGCCCCGGACCTCACCCGAGGGTGGTTCCCCGCCGACGCCGCACGGCATGCCCGAGACGCCCCGAGATTCTGTCCGGGCTGCGCCGCCATGCTGCTGATCGGCTCGGGTGGACAGGGCATCGTCGTGGAATTCTGGCAGGGTAGCGACCGGGTGTTCGCCTGCTACTGCGGCCGCTGCGGCTGGTCCGGCGACATCTACCTGACCACACGGATATTCGGGCAGGAGCCGGACGAGGCGTGAGCGCAGACGTCGATCCGATCACCCTCGCCGCCGAGATCGGCCGGGCCCGGGCAGCAGGTCGCACCCTTCCCGTGCCGTTCTCGGCGCGGGACCCGCTGACACTGGCCGAGGCGTATGCGGTACAGCACGAGGTGACCGCCGCCCGGCTCGCGAGGGGCGAGCGGATCGTCGGCTGGAAGCTCGGCTACACCTCGGAGGTGATGCGCGAGCAGATGGGCATCGACGCTCCCAATTTCGGTCCGCTGACCGACGCCATGCTGCTGGCCAACGGCGCGGCAGTACCTGCGACCGCACTGCAGCCGCGGGTCGAACCCGAGATCGGCCTGCGTTTCGCCCGGCCGGTGCCGCTCGACGCGAGCATCCCCGAGATCCTCGACGCCTGCGACGGTGCCTACGCCTGCCTGGAGGTCGTCGACTCGGTCTGGCGCGACTACCGGTTCACCCTCGAGGACAACACCGCCGACGGTTCCTCCGCCGCGTGGGTGGTCGTCGGACCCGAACTGCCGCTGGACGACCTCGCGGGCATCGAAGTCGAGCTGTCGGTCGACGGCGCGAGCGTGGCGACGGGGCGCGGTGCCGATGCCGACGGCCATCCCGCGGCCGGCGCCGCCTGGCTGGCGCAACAACTCGCCACGCACGATCGGGCCATCGAGCCCGGCGACCTCGTCATCACCGGCGGCCTCACCCGCGCCGTCCCACTCCCAGCGGAGGGTTGGATCCGGGCGACCTTCCACGTCGCCGGCCATCTCCTCGCCAGTGTCGACGTCCGGCACCGCGGCTCGACCCCTCGGCCGATCAGATCTGGGCGATGACGGCCTTGGGCTCGGTGAAGAACTCGCGGCTGAAGCTGCCGCCCTCCCGCCCCACTCCGGAGTCACCGACCCCGCCGAACGGGGCGCGAAGGTCCCGGACGAAGAAGCAGTTCACCCACACCGTGCCGGCCCGCAGTCGGGCGGCGACCCGGTGGGCGCGTGACAGGTTCTCGGTGAACACCATGGCGGACAGGCCATAGCGAGAATCGTTGGCCAGCGCGATCGCCTCGTCCTCGGTGTCGAAGGCGTGCACGGTCACCACCGGCCCGAAGACCTCCTCCCGATACACGCGGGACGAGGGCGGCGGCTCCACGACGACGGTCGGCCGCACCACCCAGCCGTCCCCCAGCCCACCGGTGCGGACATCGGCACCGCTGCCCTCTAGCTCCTCGATGAACCCCCGAACCTTGGCGAAATGCTCGGCCGACGCCAACGGCCCCAACTGGGTCTCCGGCCGCTTCGGGTCACCGGCGCGCAGCGCCTCGGCCTTAGCGATGAACGCGGCCAAGAACTCCTCCAGGATGCCCCGCTGCACGAACAACCGGGATCCGGCCAGGCACACCTGACCGGCGTTGGTGAAGACCGCCTTGATCGACCAGTCGACGGCATTGCCGAGGTCGGCGTCGCCGAAGACCAGGTTGGCGCCCTTGCCGCCCAGTTCCAGACTGACCGGGACCAGGTTGGCCGACGCCGCCCGCGCGATCACCCGCCCCGTGCCCGACTCGCCGGTGAACGTGATCCGGTCCACGCCAGGATGCCCGGTCAGCGCCGAACCCACCGAATCCGGGCCGAAACCGTGGACGACGTTGAACACCCCCGGCGGGAACCCGGCCTCCCGCGCCAGCTGGGCCAGGCGCGTCCCGGACGCCGGCGTGTCCTCGGCCGGCTTCAGCACCACGGTGTTCCCCCACGCCAGCGCCGGAGCCACCTTCCACGATTCGAGCATCATGGGGAAGTTCCACGGCGCGATGGCCACCACCACTCCGGCCGGCTCGAACCGGGAGTACGCGTGGTGGCCGGAATCCATCGGCATCACCTCACCGGTGGCAAGCCGGGCGTGGTCGGCGAAGAACCGGAAGTTGTACGCGGTGCGAGGTGCGTCCTTGGCCAGCGCGTCGCTGATCGGCTTGCCCATGTCGCGGGTGTCGGCAAGCGCCAGCTCGTGGGCGTTGGCGTCGATCAGGTCGGCGAGCCGGTGCAGCAACCTGCCGCGCTCCGCGAACCCCAGCCGCGGCCACGGACCAGAATCGAAGGCCCGGCGCGCCGCCGCCACTGCGCGATCCGCCTCCTCGGCGTCACCGAGCGCCACGTCGGCATACGGCTGTTGCGTCCAGGGGTCGATGGTCGGGAAGCTCTTCCCCGACTGCGAGTCCACGTCCTGTCCGTCGATGACGTGCTGGATAAGGTCCATTGCTGCCTCTCAGGCATTGACCGGCTGCCGTGCCGCAGCCAGGCCGATGGCGATGTCGATGAGCATGTCCTCCTGGCCGCCGACGTAACCCAACTCCCCGGCACGTTGCAGGATCTCGTGCGCCGGTACCCCGTACCGCTCGGCCGCGTGCTCGGCATGCAGCAGGAAGCTCGAATACACCCCGGCCCAGCCCTGCACGATCGCGGTGCGGTCGGCCTTGGGCCAGCGCGGTAGGTACGGCCGGACGACCTCCTCCGCGGCCGCGAGCACCCCCCCGACGTCGACGCCGGTGGTGACGCCCAGGTGGTCGAACGTCGCGGCCAGCACCTCCGTCGGCGAGTTGCCCGCCCCGGCTCCCAACGCGCACAGCGACCCGTCGATCTGCCGGGCCCCGCCCTGGAACGCCAGCACCGAGTTGGCGACGCCGAGCGAGAGGTTCTGGTGGCCATGGAACCCGACCTGGGCCTGGGCGCCGATCTCGGCGTGCACCGCGGCGATCCGGTCGGTCGCATCGGCCAGCACGAGGGCCCCGGCGGAGTCCACGACGTAGACGCACTGAGCGCCCGCGTCGACCATGATGCGGGCCTGCACCGCCAGCACCGCGGGCGTGGTGCGGTGGCTCATCATGAGGAACCCGACGGTCTCCATGCCGAGCGAGCGGGCGATGCCGAAGTGCTGCACCGACACGTCCGCCTCGGTGCAGTGCGTCGCGATACGGGCGACCGAGGCGCCCGCCTCGCGCGCCGCCTTCAACTCGCGCAAGGTCCCGATCCCGGGTACGAGGAGGACGGCGATCGCCGCTCGTTTCGCCTCCTGTGCCGCGGCGGCGACAAGCTGCACCTCATCGGTGCCGGAGAAGCCGTAGTTGAACGACGACCCGCCCAGGCCATCCCCGTGGCTGACCTCGATGACTTCAACGCCCGCCTCGTCCAGGGCGTGCACCGTCGCCCGGACCTGAGACTCGGTGAACTGGTGGGACATCGCGTGGCTGCCGTCGCGCAGCGTCGTGTCGGTCAGCCGCACCGGTCGTTCGGTGCCACCGGCGCCGTTGTTGCTCGACTCACTCACACCGTCGCTCCTGCCCGCTCGGCGATCCGCCGGGCCATCAGACCGCCGACGCGCGCGGCGGCCGCGGTCATGATGTCGAGGTTCCCCGCGTACGCGGGAAGGTAGTCCCCCGCCCCGGTGACCTCGATGAACACCGCCACCCGGCCGTTGCCGCCCCACAGTGCGCGAGGCTCGTCGTACTGCGGCTCGGCCCGCAGCCGGTACCCCGGCACGTATTGCGCGACCTCGGCGACCCGGCGCTGGATCGAGGCGGTGATCGCGTCGGTGTCCGCGTCGGCCGGGATGGCGCAGAAGATCGTGTCCATCATCATCATCGGCGGCTCGACGGGGTTGAGCACGATGATCGCTTTGCCCCGTTCCGCGCCGCCGAGCTGACTGACGGCGCGGCCCGTGGTGTGGGTGAACTCGTCGATATTGGCCCGGGTGCCGGGACCGGCGGACTTCGAGGCGACCGACGCGACGATCTCGGCATAGGCCACCGGCACCACGGACGACACCGCATGGACGATCGGCACCGTCGCCTGCGCGCCGCAGCTGATCATGTTGACGTTGGGGGCGTCGAGGTGCGCCATCAGGTTGACCGGCGGGCAGACCAGCGGCCCGACCGCTGCCGGAGTCAGGTCGACGGCGGCGATCCCGGCGTCGGCCAGCCGGCGCGCCGCCCGGATGTGGGCCTTGGCGGACGTGGCGTCGAAGGCGATCGCGGGCAGCGGGTCTCGTTGCAGCAGCCAGTCGAGCCCGTCGGCCGAGGCCTCGACCCCCAGCGCCCTGGCCCTGGCGAGGCCCTCGGACTCGACGATGCCGACCATGTACGCCACCTCGATCTGGGGGTCGCGGCGCAGCTTCGCCAGCAGGTCGGTGCCGATGTTGCCGGGGCCGATGATCGCGGCGAGCGTGCTCATCGCTGACCACGCGTCATTGCGCACCCCAAACCGGCAGCTCGTCGGAGGTCGGCACATTGACTTCCGTCACTCGGTTGCGGTAGCTGACGCTGGCGGACTGCCCGCCCGGGCGGATCCGCACGATGACCTCCTCGACATTGTGGGGCTCGCCCGGGTCGTAGCCGTGCGCCCAGGTAGCGAAGGCGCGGATCGGCCCCGAATGGGTCGCGGCGATGATCCTGCTCCCCGGCGACTCGGCGACCAGCCGGTTGAAGCCCAACCAGAACCGCCGCACGCACGCCTGCGGGGATTCGAAGTACATCAGCGGCACGGTCAGCCAGGTCTGGATCGGGTCGGCGCCCCCGAGTTGGGTGCGGTAGAACCGGTCGATCTCGACCAGCCAGCGCGGCCGGTCGCCGACCGCCATCCGCTCCAGCTTCTCCATCAGCGATTGGTACTGCCGGAAGGCCGAGGTGATGTCGCGAGGGCCGTCCGGCGTCCACACTTGGAAGTTCTTCAGCTCGTCGATCGCCTCGGGCCCCTGCACGTCGGCCTCGCGACCGAACTGCGACAGCCCGTCCAGCAGACCACGGTGGATCTGTTCGGCGGTCTGGCGGGCCCGGTTGGTCGGTGCGCAGACGATGCGCATCGACGGCCACGGCCGTAACGTCTTGGCCAGGCTGTGACCGCGCTGGTGCGACTGCCAGCCACCCATCGGGGTCAGGCCGGCGTCGGTGGAGTACCCCTGCGTGATGCCGTGCCGGATGATCCGGATCTCGGTGTCGTACGTGTCCGCCGCGCGTCGGGCCTCGGGGATGATCTCGTGGCTACGGGTGACGTCGGCGTAGTCGGGGGTGAACCGCTCGCCGTCGACCTCTAATGGGGTCGAGCGCACCGGCGCCGAGCCGTTCGACGACCGCCCACGGAAGCGCCGCAGGTACAGCGGCGTGTTCGGGTCGTCCTCGGTGTCCTCGACCTCGACGGGCGCCTGCCGCTTGGCGGTGTAACGCGACAGGTACAGCGGGGCGTCGGTCCGGTCGGTGCGCCGGAACGCCGCCTCGGCGAGCGGGGGGGCGCTCACGAGTGCACCGTGAAGAACCGCTCGTTGACCTGCCCGGCGTAGTAGAACATCGCCTTGCCCATCTCCTCCTCGGTCCAGGTGATGGGTTCGAAGTCAGGATCCACCCAATAGCCGCCGGTGAAGACCTCGTTGCGATTCCCGACCGGGTCGAAGAAGTACATGGTATAACCGCGGGTGGCACCGTGCCGGGTGGGTGCGATGTCGATGGTGACGCCGTTGAATGCCAGCAGGTCCGCTGCCTCGCGGACCGCGTTCCAGTCGTCCAGCCAGAACGCGAAGTGGTGCAGCGCGCCATTGGGACCGGTGACGATGGCGATGTCGTGGGGTGTGTGGGAACGTTCCAGCCAGGTGGCGAGCTGGTGGCCGTCGTTGGCCACGATCTGCTCGGTCAATCGGAATTCGAGGATCTCGGTGAAGAATGCGGTGGCCAGCTCGACGTCCTCGGCCATGATGAAGATGTGGTCCAGTCGCGGCGGTGCGATCCCGATGAGGTTGCCCGGCCGCGGCGGCGGGTTGAACAGCGGCAGCATGTTGCCGACCTTGGCCATGCCGAAGACGAGCTCGACGGTGTGACCCGATGGCGCCTCGAAGCGGATCGCCTCACCCCAGCCCGGCCCGAGCTCCCCACGCGCATATCGCTTGACGGCAATACCGGCGCCCTCGACCCGCTCGGTGTAGTAGTCCAGGTCCCCCAGCTCGGCGACCTTGAAACTCATGTGATCCAGTCCGTAGGTGGGCGCCTGGCGAAGCACCACCGAATGATGCTCGTGTTCGTCCCAGCACTTGAGGAAGACCCTGCCGTCGGAGTGGGCCGTCTCCACCAGGCCCACCACCTCGGTGTAATAGGCGGTGCACAATTCGAGATCGGGGACCCGGACCTGTACGTGCTGCAGCCGCAGGATGCGATCGCTCACAAATGTATCCTCATTCCGATTGCTGACGGTCAGGTCACGTGTGCATGCGCAGGAAGCGCTGGCTGACGACATTCTCGTAATAAAACAGCCCGCGGCCGAATTGGTCCTCGGTCCAGGTGATCGCCGGGAAGTCGGGGTCAGGCTTGTAGCCTCCGGTGAACACCTCGTTTCGGATGCCCAGCGGGTCGAAGAAGTAGATGGTGTTGCCGCGCGTTATACCATGGCGAGTTGGTCCCTGGTCTATCTGCACGCCGTTGAAGGCGAGGATGTCCGCGGCCTTGCGGACCTGGTCCCAGTCGTCGAGCCAGAACGCGAAGTGGTGCAGCGCCCCGTTGGGGCCGTTGACGATCGCGATGTCGTGGGGTGAGTGTGACCGCTCCAGCCACACCCCCATCTGGTGGCCGTTGGCGTCGATGACCTGCTCGGTCATCCGGAAGCCGAGTACGTCGCGGAAGAACGTGTACGACTCGCCGACCTCCTCGGCCTGAATGAGCATGTGATCCAGCCGGGGCGGTGCGATGCCGGGCAGGTCGGGGGGTGGCACGGGGGACGGGTTGTGCTTTCCGAGGATGTTGCCCGTCTTGTCCAGGTCCCAGACCAACTCCATCGTCTGGCCCGACGGGATGACGAAGCGGATGGACTCGCCCTGGCCCACGGCCTCCCCGCGGGCCAGGCGCCGCACCTGGCAGCCGTACGCGGTCAGCGAGTTCTCCAGTTCGTCGAGGTCGTCCTCCCGCTCGACCCGGAACGAGAACAGGTCCAGGCCGGTGCGTGAGTCGTAGCGGAGCCGGACCGAGTGATGGTTCTCCTCGTCCCAGCACTTGAGGTAGACGGCGTCGTCGGTCCGCGCCGCGACCGACAGCCCCAGCACCTCGGTGTAGTAGGCCGTGGACAGTTCGAGATCCGGGGTTCTGACATCCACGTGAGCAAGTCGGAGAACGCCCATCGGTGTACCTCCTCATGGCGGGTCGACACCAGTGACAGTTTCGACGGTAGCCCGTTCGTCGTTCCACATGAAGAGCATCCGTTCCGCAAAAGGGAACACGCCGGCGGCGCCCTGTTCTTTGGGAGGATCGCTGTATGACGACCCTGCTCAATATTCTGTGGTTGATCTTCGCTGGCCTCGGGCTCGCGGCGAGCTACGTGGTGGCCGGACTGCTCGCGTTCGTGCTGATCGTCACGATCCCGTTCGGCATCGCCTGCTTCCGGCTGGCCGGGTACGCCCTGTGGCCGTTCGGCCGGACGGTGGTGGTGCGGCCCGATTCGGGCATCGCCAGCGGCGTCGGCAACGTGGTGTGGTTCGTGCTGATCGGGTGGTGGCTGGCGCTCGCACAGCTGCTGTACGGCGTCGGCCTGATACTGACGATCATCGGCATCCCGTTCGGCTATGCCACGATCAAGATCGGCCTGTTGTCGTTCAACCCGCTGGGCAAGGATGTCGTCCCGAGCGATCTGCGCGGCTACCTGCCCATTGTCCCCAGCCCGGCCAGACGGTGAGCAGGACCGCGGCCCCGATCGGTCAGCGCATCACCTTGACGCCCAGGGCACAACGCGTCTAGCGTTCCAGATGACGAGCTTCCGTTCCGGAAAGGCGAACGCTTTGACAGCCACCCCGGACGACATGCGGCGGGCCGTGGCGGGTTACGTCGAGGAGATCCACCGCTCCTACGTGGCCCAGGCGCTGACCTTCCCTCCCGGCGTGCAGGGCCACATGCCCTTGCTGTCGGGGACGGAGCTGACCGCGATCGCCGTCGGCGTGCGGCACCTGCACCTGATGGCGACACTGGACCGCCTGGGGCCCCCACGCGGCCAGGAGATCGCCGTACCGGGCGAGGTCAGCGGGGTGCGGTGGACCCTGCGGTTCTACGACCCCGTCGTGCTGCCCGCCCTCGCGCTCATCGATGAGAGCCAGGGCCCGGCATTCGACGAGATCCGCCATGTCCTGGGCGTAGACACGGTGGTCTACCACTTCACGGCGTCGCCCGGCGCCGGGCTGAGCGCCCACGCCGCCGCCCATGTCGGCACCGGCCTCGCCAACGGGCACTGCGCGGTCGCCCGCGACTTCGAGACCATCCGCAGCCGGGCGCGTGGTCGGGAGCCTCTGGTGGACGAGATGTCGGGCGCTGCGGCAGCCGGCCTGATCCGGGCACAGGCGCTGCTGGCCGGCGCGATCGCGCCCCGGGACCCAGCGGTGGCGGCGCTGGCCGAATCGGTGGCCCACGGCGCGCGGCCCGACGTCGATGGGGTCCGAAAGGCGCTGCTCGCCTCGCTGGGCGGCCGCGAACAGTGGCGGCCGGCCTCATGAACGCCCCACCCCCACCAGGACGCACCTCGGAGTCGCTGTCGACGGTGCGCAACGCCTCCCGCCTGCTCAAGGAGTTCCTCTCCCGCGAACCCGACCTCGGCGTGTCGGAACTGGCACGGCGGCTCGGTCTCGGCAAGAGCACAGTGCACCGGTTGCTGACCACGCTCGCCTCGGAAGGCCTGATCGAGCAGGATCCCCGGACCGGGGGCTACCGGCTGGGGATCGTCGTCTTCGAGCTCGGCGAAGCGGTCAAGGTCCACATGGACCTGCACACGGCCGGCGGCCCCGTGCTCGCGTCCCTGCGCGAGGAGACCGGGGAGTCGGCCCAGATCGGGGTGCTCGACGGATTCGACGTCGTCTACGTGGACCGGCTGGAGAGCCAGCGGACGATCCGAATGTTCACCGAGACCGGACGCCGGGTACCGGTGCACTGCACCAGCTCCGGCAAGGCGCTGCTCGCCCACCTCGACCCCGCCAGGCTCGACGACCTGCTGGCGGCCGCGCCGCTCACGCATTTGACGCCGCACACCATCACCGACCCCGCAGCGCTGCGCGAGGAACTGTCCCGCATCCGGGCGCGGGGGTGGTCCGATGCAGTAGAGGAGCGCGAGCTGGGTGTGGCCAGCGTCGCCGCCCCGGTACGTCGCATCGACGGCACCGTGATCGCAGCGATCAGTGTCGGCGCACCGTTGGCCCGGCTGGGCGCCCTGCAGCGGCGCCGCTACGGTCCCCTGGTGGCCGAGGCCGGCGAGGCGGTGTCACGGCGGCTCGGGTGGGCGCCGGAGAGCGACCGGATGAGGAGGCACGGCTGAGCATGACGACCACGGTGAGCGCACGCACCGCCTCGTTGCTGAGCGACGACGAGGCGCAGGACAAGGCCCGTCAGCTCTACGAGGCCCGCCGGACCCGGGTCGCGATAGAGCCCTTCACCGACGCCCAACCGCAGCTGGGCATGGCCGACGGCTATGCCGTCCAGTCCCGATTGACCCGCATGATCCTCGCGGACGGCGACACCATCGCCGGGTACAAGGTCGGCCTCACCTCCAAGCCGATGCAACGTCTCATCGGCGTTTCGAGCCCGGACTACGGGCCGGTCCTCACCTCGACGCTGTACGGCGACCACGACGAGGTGCCGATGTCGAGGTTCATCCAGCCCAAGATGGAGGCCGAGATCGTCTTCGTACTGGGCGAGGGGTTGCAGGGCCCCGGCGTCACTGCGACCCGGGCCGCCCGTGCCATCGCCGGTGCCGTCGCCGCGGTCGAGATCGTCGACTCCCGGTTCGCCGACTGGCGCATCAAGCTGGCGGACACCGTGTCGGACCTGGCGTCCAATGGTGCGGCCGCGGTGGCCTCCCGGGTGGTCCCGATCGAGGGCGTCGACACGCGACTGATCGGCATGGTGCTGACCCGCAACGGCGACGTGGTCGACACGGGGGCCGGGGCCGCGGCTCTGGGGGACCCGGTGGCGGTGGTGGCGTGGCTCGCCAATACCCTCGGTGAGGTCGGCGTCGCGTTGCAGCCTGGTCATCTGGTGATGACGGGCGCGCTGCACGCCGCCGTTCCCATGGCTGCCGGTGACGTGTTCCGGGCCGAGTTCGACCGACTGGGTGCCATCTCGCTCCGGGTGGTGGCAGGGCAATGAGCATCGACGCTGCTCTCGTCCAGCGGTTGTCCAATCGCCTCGTCACGGCCAGGGCGGACCGACGTGCCATTGCGCCGCTCAGCGACGATCACCCGGACATCACGCTGGCCACCGGTTACGAGGTGCAACTCGCCGGTTTCGACGGTGACCAGGTGGGCTGGAAGCTGGGCGTGACCTCCCGGGCGAAGCAACGTCAGGTCGGTATCGACGCGCCCATCTACGGCATGCTGGGCGCGGCCGACGCGCTGGATATCGCCGAGCCGCTGGTCGTGGCGTCGCATATCCAACCGCGCGTCGAGCCGGAGATCGCCCTGCTCATCGGCGAGGACCTGGACGGTGCGCATGTCACCGCCTCGGACGTGCTGCGCGCCACCGAGGCGGTCGCGGTGGCCATGGAGGTGCTGGACTCCAGGTACGAGGCCTACCGCTTCACGATGCCCGACGTCGTCGCTGACAACGCCTCCCTCGGCCGGTTCGTCGTCGGCGACTGGGTCGAGGTGCGCGGCATCGACCTTCGACTGGTGGGCGTCGTACTGGAGCACCGTGGTGACGTGGTCGCGAGCGCCGCCGGAGCCGCCTCGCTGGGACACCCCGCCGCCGCCGTGGCCTGGTTGGTGCGGGCCCTTGCGGCGGCCGGGGACGGCTTGGAGACCGGCGACGTGATCATGAGCGGCGGCTTGACGGCGGCCGTCCCCGTTGCCGCCGGGGACAGCGTCGTGACGACCATCGACCGACTGGGCAGCCTGGTGCTGGCCTGCGTGTGAGCAGGGCCGCACGTGACGCGGGCTGAGCAGCCTGGGACGCCTGATGTGGTGCCGGTGCCGCCTGGTCAGGGGCGGCCGATGTGGCCGGTGCCCCATCCGCATCGCAATCTGCTGGCGATCGCGCTGCCGGACGGCACAGTGACGGTGGTGGACGGGGACTGCCCGCACCGCGGCGGACCCCTCTCAGCGGGAACGCTTCGTGACGGTGCCATCGTGTGTCCCTGGCACTGGTATGCCTTCGACGTGACCACCGGGCGCTGCAGGACCGCCCGCGAGGCGGACCTGCCCCGTCACCGTGTGATCGAGCGCGACGACCTGTTGTGGGTCGAGGTCGCCGCGCGGCGCCAAGAGTCCTGGTCGCAACTGCTGCGCCGCCACGCTCGCGGCGGATGAGGCCCGCTCAGCGGGCCGGTACCTGCTGCAATGCCCAGCTGTTGCCGTCCGGGTCGCTGAAGTACACGAACGACCCCCATTCCTGCACGTCGACGTCGCTGACAGCCACCCCCTTGGCCAGCAGCTCCCGGAGGCGTCAGCCGCACGAAACGCAGCGCCTCCGAGGCGGCCTGATCATGGTCGGCGACGAAGCCGACCTGATAGTGAACCCGTGCGGGACGATAGAGGAGAACCCGACAGGGCTGGGTGACTCCTCTACTGGTCATGTCAGGATTCCCGGCGACCACCCCCGGCCCGCCAGGAGTCAGCGATGCCCCAATCGGATCTGCCCATCGAGCAACTGCGCAGCTATCGCAGCCACACCCGAGCGCCTGCGGACCTGGCCGACTTCTGGGCCGGAACGCTCGAGGAGTCACGCCGGCTCGGCAGTCCGCCGGTGGTGCATCGGCTCAGCACGGGACTGCGCCTGATCGACACCGACGACGTCACGTTCAGCGGCTTCGACGGCCACCCGATCAAGGCGTGGTTCCATCGCCCCGCAGGGCAGGCCCAGCGCCTGCCAGTCGTCGTCCGATACCAGGGCTACGGCTGCGGCCGAGCCGCCGCGCACGAGGTGCCGGTGTGGACACTGGCCGGATACGCCTGTCTCGACGTGGACACCCGCGGCCAGGGAGCCACGTACTCCACCGGCGACACCCCCGACCCCGTCGGCTCCGACCCGTCGGTGCCCGGTTTCCTCACGCGGGGCATCCGCAGCCGCAACACCTACTACTACCGCCGGGTCATCACCGACTCCGTGTTGGCCGTCGACGCGGCGAAGCTGCTACCCGGCGTCGACGCCACCCGTGTGGCCGTGGCCGGAGCGAGCCAGGGCGGCGGGCTCGCCGTGGCTGTCGCGGGGCTTCGCGACGACCTGGTGGCGGTCGTCAGCGACGTCCCGTTCCTGTCGGACCTCCGCCGCGCCAGTGAGATCGCCTCCCGCAGGCCGTACACGGAGCTGTCGACCTACCTGTCGATCCACCGCGCGGACGTGGCGCGGGTCTTCGACACTCTCGCCTACTTCGACGCCGCGGTGCTCGGCCGTTCGGCCGCCGCGCCAGCGATCTTCTCGGTCGGCCTCATGGACCAGGTCTGCCCGCCCTCGACGGTGTACGCCGCCTACAACGCCTACGCCGGGCCCAAGCAGATCGAGGAGTATCCCTACAACGACCACGAGGGGGGCGCGGCCCACCACCAAGCGGTCACGCTGGCCTGGCTCAACAAGATCATGGCTGCCTGATCTCGCTCCCGAGCGCCTGCATCGCCTGCTCCGCCGCGACGATCTCGTCCTGCGCCAGCCGCACCATGTCCGCCAGGCCGCCCATGCCGAAGCGGTTGCGGATGTCGACGACCGCCGCGACCACGACCGGGTCGGCACCGTGCGGGTCGCCCGACGGCATGGCGGCGGGATCGGATTCGGGGTCCAGAGCCGGATCCGTTATCGGGTCGAGGACAGGGTCGAGGACAGGGTCTCGCATGGGGTCGTGGTCGATCTGCTGCTGGTTCGGGTCGCTCACCGGGCGAGTCTGGCGTGCCGGCGAGGCGCTCGCCCGCTGAACCGCCGGACTGCCCGGACTCCCCCGTCAGTACCGCGCATGCTGCGCCAGCAACGAAGTCGTCCAGCTGTTGAGCACCGGGCCCCACATGTTGCCGGTGTAGTAGCGCGACCCGTCGGGCGCCTCGACGTCGTTACTGCTGTTGGAGTTGACGGAGACGACGTACCAGGTGCCGCTGCGCTGGGCGATCATGGGTCCGCCGCTGGCCCCGCCGGCGGTGTTGCAGCCGATCCCCATCTCGAACCAGCCGGCGCCGGTGGAGTAACCCGACACCGGACTGGTGCAACTCCACACCTGGCACGACACGTCGGCGCACGAGGATTGGAACCAGCCCTCGGCGGGATAGCCGTAGCTGGTGACGGTCCCGGCGACGAAGTCGCCGAGCACGGGAAGGTACCCCGTGAGGGACCCGATCTCGGTGCCGTCGCCGTCCGGCCCGAAGACGAGCAGCGCGTAGTCCAGCGGGGCGAAACCGGCTCCGGAGTTGGCCGAGTAGAACTGCGGATAGACGTACCACGCCTGCGGTTGCCAGGTGCCGAACGGGAAGGTGGCGCCCGACTGGCCAGGGGCGAAGACCAGGTCGTTGTTGAAGCCCTGGCCGAGGCTGTACACGCAGTGCGCCGCGGTCAGCACCACGTTGCGCGCGACCACGGTCCCAGAGCACGACAGGCCGCCGGTGCCGTCTGGTGTCGTCGCGTAGAGCCGGCCGATGGCGTTGCGGTGGTCGGCGACAGACAGGTACCCCTGTGAGAAGACGGGGAACTGCGGGTGGGTGGCTCCGGACGCGACCACCTTGCCGGTCGGTGTCGGCACGACGACGGCTGACGCCGGACGCTCGGCCATATCGCTGCCGGCTGCCTGCGCCATTCGGTCCAGGGTCCAGTACGCCCGCAGATCCTCCGGTGACCGCTGCTGACCGTGGCCCACCGCCGACCGCCCGCCGTTCGTCGAGGAGACCGCTGTGGGACCCGGCAGCGCGGGGTTGCCCGCTGCCGCCGGCGGTGTGACGCCGGTGTACCAGCCCACGACGTCGACGATGAGGTGGGCGGCGCCGGCGTTGTTGTACAGCCGGACCGCGCCGTCGGAGCCGAGCGCGGCCAGCACGAGGACCGCACGGGTCTCGCCGGCGACGACGTTGAGGTTGGAGGTGGCGGGTCTGGACCCACCGGGCCACACCGTGACGAATGTGGTGGCACTGGGCTGGGTCGCGGTGACGGTGAGCACGACCGACCGGGTCGAGGCCCTGGGAACACCGGCGACACCCGCCACGGCGAGCGTGATCGTCTGACCGCCGGGCACGGCGCCCGCCCGGCCACCGGTCCCGGCGCGGGTGTCCAGCAGTCGCGTCGGGGCGGGCAGCGGCGCGAACTGCCCCGAGGAGGCGTCGGAGGAGGTACGGAAGTAGCCCATGACGTCGATGATGAGATGAACGGTGCCGAGGTTGTTGTACAGCGAGACGCTGCCGTCGCCGCTCAGCGGCACCGTTGCGCTGTTGGCGGCGGTCTGACCTCGGACCAGGTTGAGTGTCGAGGCCGTCGGCCGGGGAGCACCGGCGTTCCATACCGTGACGAACGTCGTCGCGCCGGCCTGCGCCCCGGTGATGCTCAGCGCAACGGCCGTGGCGTCGGCGGGCACACCGGCGGCCGCCGCGACCGGCAATGCGAAGGACTCCCCCGGCCCGAAGGTGCGGCCGTGGCCACCGAGCGCCGTGCGGGAGTCCAGGACCCGCACCGGCTGCCCGAGCGGCACGTACCCGGCCTGGCCGGTGCTCTGGTTGAACGGCCGGAACCGGTCGTACCAGCCCACCACGTCGACCACGATGTGACTGGCCGCTCCCTCCAGATAGACGTCGACCCGACCGCCGGCGCCGACCCGGGCGGTGGCCGAATTGGCGACCGTCCCACCCGGCGCGAGGTTGAGCGTCGAGGCCGCGGGTCGAGGCGCCCCGCTGGGGAACACCGCGACGAAACCGTCCCCCGTCGCCTCGGTGGACGTCACGTTGAGCACGACCGACGAGACGCCGCCGGCAGGTACCCCACCCCGGCCGGTCAACTGCAGCGCGAACGTCTCACCGGGCTGCATGACACCGGGGTGACCACCCAGATCAACCCTGGTGTCCAGGACCCGCGCCGGGGTCAAGACGTGGAACTCCCCGGCATCGACCAGCGTGCCCTGCGGCGGCGGCGCCGGCGTCCCCGCGGCCGTCACGGTGGGCGCCGCGGCCAGCACCACGACGGCCAGCACCAGCAGCGGCGCGGCCACCCGCTGGATCCTCCCCACGCCGCTCAGCCTGCCCGAGCAGGGTGCCGATCGGGCGCCGATAGCGACCCGACACCCACGGTTCAGCCGAACGAGGGACGGAGCATCGCGTCATGTCCACAGTGTCGCGACAGGCAGCGCCCACACCCTGTCCGAGATGCGGAACGTGCTGGGTCCGCTGTGCAGCAGCACGCCCGCGACGAAGCGGTCGCCGATCTCCTCTCGCAACCATGTCAGGTGCTGGGCGTCGCCGGCCCGGGGCGCGGAGGTCGCCTTGACTTCGATGGCGGCGATCCGCTGCCGACCGAGATCCACCACTAGGTCCACTTCGTGCCGCCCCTGCTCGGTACGCAGGTGATACAGGCCGGCGGCCGCGCGACTGACACCGACTTCCGGTCGTAGTTGGGCGATGACGAACGTCTCCAGCAGGCGCCCGAGCAGGCGGGCATCAGCCAGCAGCGTCTGGAAGTCGACACGTAGCAGGGCAGTCATGAGCGACGTGTCGACGATCAGCCGTTTCGGCATCCGGGTCAATCGCTTCAGCCGGTGGTCATGCCACGCCGGCACGGCGTCGATCACCCCCAGTCCGGTCAGTGCCCTCTCGTAGGTGCCTGCGGTCGCCCGGTTCGTGCCGGAGATCTCCAGATAGGTTCCGACAGGCGTGACGGTGGCCGAAAGCTCCGCGCAGGCCCGCAGGAAGGCCGTGAGGAGTACAGGATCGCGGGCGCCGGCGACAGGCGTCACATCTCGCGCGACAAGATCATTGAGATAGGAATCGGCCCACCGGATCCTCACGCTGTCCGGCAGACCCATGGCGGCGGGGTATTGGCCCTGTACTGCCATCGAGACGTACTCCGGCAGCGTCGGCAACGCACTGTCGACCGATACATCCCACGGACCACCAGCTGCGAGCTGGTCGAGGAACGTGGCAGTCGTGCCAGTGAGTTCCGCACGCGTCAGCCCCCACATCGGCACGCGAACAAGCCGTCCTACACCCGGCCACACGGCTGGCGCCAGGTCGGCCTCCGCCGATCCGGTGATGATGAACTGGCCGGGAGAAGGATCCTCGTCGACAGCACGCTTGACTGCACCGATGACCTGCGGAACGTACTGCCACTCATCCAATAGGACGGGCCTGGACAACCGCGCCAGGAGGCTGTCCGGTGACGTGCTCCAAACCTCGGCGAGTCGCGGGTCGTCCAGCCGTACCGTGCTCGACGCCCGGCGGGCGGCTGTGGTCGTCTTCCCCACGGCGCGGGGTCCCGTCACGAAAACGGCCGGTAGGCCCGCCATCAGCTCGTCCAGCAGCGGGTCGACCAATCGGGGCGCGTATCCGCCGATGAGCTGCACGTTCATCATTACGCAGCTCGCGGTAGCGATTTCACGCAGGTTCCAGTGACGATTTCACGCAGCCTGACCAGACGCCGAACGGCCCCCCGGGAAGTCCCGGGAGGCCGTCGCGGTCGCGCGTGGGTGGTGCTGGACTCAGAAGTCCATGTCGCCCATGCCGCCGCCCGGGCCGCCACCGGCCGACGCTGACGCCTTCTCCGGCTTGTCGGCCACGACGGCCTCGGTGGTCAGGAACAGTGCGGCGATCGACGCGGCGTTCTGCAGCGCCGAGCGGGTGACCTTCGCGGGCTCCACGATGCCGGCCGCGATCATGTCGACGTACTCGCCGGTCGCGGCGTTGAGGCCGTGGCCCTCGGGCAGACCCTTGACCTTCTCGGCGACAACGCCGCCTTCGAGGCCGGCGTTGATGGCGATCTGCTTGAGCGGAGCCTCCAGCGCGACACGCACGATGTTGGCACCCGTGGCCTCGTCACCCTTCAGGTAACCAAGACCCTCGAATGCCTTGGCGCCAGCAGCCAGCAGCGCGACACCACCACCGGGCACCAGGCCCTCCTCGACGGCCGCCTTCGCGTTGCGAACGGCATCCTCGATGCGGTGCTTGCGCTCCTTGAGCTCGACCTCGGTCGCGGCGCCGGCCTTGATGACGGCGACGCCACCGGCCAGCTTGGCCAGGCGCTCCTGCAGCTTCTCCTTGTCGTAGTCGGAGTCGCTGTTCTCGATCTCGTTCCGGATCTGCTTGACCCGGCCCGCGATCTGCTCGGCGTCGCCGCCGCCCTCGATGATGGTGGTCTCGTCCTTGGTGATGACCACCTTGCGGGCGCGGCCCAGCAGGTCCAGCCCAGTGTTCTCGAGCTTGAGGCCGACCTCCTCGCTGATGACCTGGCCACCGGTGAGGATGGCGATGTCCTGCAGCATGGCCTTGCGGCGGTCACCGAACCCAGGAGCCTTGACCGACGCGGACTTGAAGGTGCCGCGGATCTTGTTGACGACCAGGGTGGCCAGAGCCTCGCCCTCGATGTCCTCGGCGACGATGAACAGCGGCTTGCCGGACTGCATGACCTTCTCCAGCAGCGGGAGCAGGTCCTTGACGGCACCGATCTTGGAGTTGACGACGAGGATGTAGGGGTCGTCGAGGACGGCCTCCATGCGCTCGGAGTCCGTGACGAAGTAGGGCGAGATGTAGCCCTTGTCGAACCGCATGCCCTCGGTGAGCTCGAGCTCGAGGCCGAAGGTCTGGCTCTCCTCGACGGTGATGACACCCTCGTTGCCGACCTTGTCCATGGCCTCGGCGATCTTGTCGCCGATCTCGGTGTCGGCGGCTGAGATAGACGCCGTGGAGGCGATCTGCTCCTTGCCGGTGACTTCCTTGGCCATCGAGAGCAGTTCCTCGGTTACGGCCGCGACGGCCGCCTCGATGCCGCGCTTGAGGGCCATCGGGTTGGCGCCGGCCGCGACGTTGCGCAGGCCCTCGCGGACCAGCGCCTGGGCGAGCACGGTTGCAGTGGTGGTGCCGTCGCCTGCGACGTCGTCGGTCTTCTTGGCGACCTCCTTGACGAGCTCGGCACCGATCTTCTCGTACGGGTCCTCGAGCTCGATCTCCTTGGCAATGGAGACACCGTCGTTGGTGATCGTGGGCGCGCCCCACTTCTTCTCCAGCACGACGTTGCGGCCCTTGGGTCCGAGGGTGACCTTGACGGCGTCGGCGAGGGTGTTCATGCCCCGCTCAAGACCCCGACGGGCTTCCTCGTCGAAAGCGATGATCTTCGACATCTGGTGGTGGTCCCTCCGTTAACGGTGGGTGGAATGGACCGGTCGGTGCCCGCGACGGACGAGCCGATCCCGGCCGGTCACGTCCCGGCCGCGACGACCCTCACCGGGCCGGTCCGGGGGCGGTGCCCCCTGGATACGTTGTCACTCTCATGGGGAGAGTGCCAGCACAATAATTAGCACTCTCAGGGCGAGAGTGCAAGCAGCAGACGTCAGTCCAGCCGGTCGTCGTCGTCCAGGACCTCGCGCTCGGTGCGCCTGATGACGACATCGCCGCGCTCCGTCGACTGACGTTCGGTCACCTCGGTCGTGGCCAGACGTCTTTCGCGGCCCATGCGCAGCGTGATGCCCAGAACCAGCGCGGTACCGCCACCGACCATGATGATCACGCCGATGGCGAAGATATCCACACCGGGCAATTGGTCATCGATACCGAAAGCCAGGATCGCACCCAGGATCAGCAATGCGATGCTGGCGCCGACGCTCACGCCGGGGTCCTACGGGCGAGGTTCACCCGCATAGCGTCGCACCTCGTGGTCTAGAGAATGTCCTGATCCGTGCGCCGGACGGTGGCGTCGCCGACGGCCGTCTGCTGGCGCTCGACCGTCTCGGTGGTCGACAGCCTGCGCCGCGACGACCGCTGGAACGTCAGCGCCAGGCCAAGCACCAGGCCGACGGCTCCGGCCAGCATGCAGATGATCCCGATGACGTACAGGTTGACACCTGGTACCGAGTCCTGGACGGCGAACGCGAGGATTGCGCCGATGACGATGAGGGCGATTCCGCCGCCGATGCTCATGTAGCCTCCTAGAGAGTCGCTGTGATGCTCTAGAATCCTTGCATCATGTCGCTGGTTCCGCGCGGCGAGCTATCCCCTGCGACACACCGACAGCTCAGCGGGCGGGACCCGGGCGGGACACCGCCCGCTTTGCTGCGGCTGGTGTTTCGGTCAGACGGGACGAACGGATTCGGCTTGTGGCCCCTTCTGGCCCTGGCCGATCTCCAGTTCCACGCGCTGGCCTTCTTCTAGGCTGCGGTACCCGCTCATGATGATGGCCGAGTGATGAACGAAGACGTCGTCACCGCCGTCCACGGTGATGAAGCCGTAGCCCTTCTCGGCGTTGAACCACTTGACGGTCCCCTGGACCATGTAGCACTCCCACGAGGTGTTGCGAGACCCCGCGAGCGGTGCCTCGGTGCCGGTATGACCCCTACGGGGTCAAGCCGCCGGGACAGTCTCGCCCGTCAGCGCGCTAAACATACTGCCTCTCCCCAGTAGGGATGAACCCCGGCACGCCTTCGGAGGACACGCCCATCAGGCACTCGCCGACGGCCCGGCGTAGCGTTGTCATGTCACGCAGACGACACCCGACCACCATCCCGGAGGACACCCATGTCGCAAGCCACGACTGAGAACTCGGCACCGGCCTACACGACGCCCGGCCTGGAAACGGCGGCGGCGAGCAAGCTCATCGACATCCTGCAGGACCGATTGATCGCCACCACCGACCTGCACCTGACCCTCAAGCACGTGCATTGGAACGTCATCGGACCGCATTTCATCGCCGTTCACACGATGCTCGACCCGCAGGTCGATGCCGTTCGCGAGATGAGCGACCAGCTGGCCGAGCGGATCGCCACCCTGGGCGGCTCCCCCATCGGTACCCCGGGCGCGCTCGTCGAGGGCCGCCGTTGGGAGGACTACGCACTTCGCCGCGACGACGCGCTGAAGCACCTCGGCGCGCTGGACGCCGTCTATGTCGGCGTCATCGAGGACTATCGCCAGGGTGTCGCCGACAGCGCGGACCTGGACCCGGTGACCGAGGACCTGCTGATCGATCACCTGCGCGAGCTGGAGCAGTTCCACTGGTTCGTCCGGGCGCACCTGGAGGACTCCGGCGGCGTGGTGCACGACCCTCGCTGAACAGGACTGTTCCGCGGGTCGACTGCTGCGCCACGATGGCATGGTGAACAGCCCTTCACCAGTCGCCGGTGGGAGATCGACGATGGCCATCACGCTGCGGCGCATCGCCAACATCATCAACCTCTCGACGCCGGCCGGCTGGGCGATGGCACGCCTGCGCGGGATTCCGTTGCGCCGTGGCCCGCACGGCCTGCTGGTCGCCTACGAGTACCCGAGGATGTTCCCAGCCCCACGCAACAGCGCCATCACGATCGGCGATGTCGTCCTCGTCCGAGCCAGCGAAGCGGTGCTGGCAGCGAAACGGCCGAAACTGCTGGATCACGAAGCTCGCCACGCCGCGCAATGGGCGTGCTGCCTCGGGCCGGTGCTCTTCGTGCCGCTGTACGGGATCGCGTCGCTGTGGTCGCTGTTGCGCACCGGGCACCCGGCCCTGGCCAACATCTTCGAGGTCCTGGCCGATCTCGTCGACGGTGGCTACACCGATGCAGCGGGCGTCCCCGTCACGCGGGTGGGACGAAGTCGGCGCCCAGGACCACCACGATCTGGGTGACGAAGCCGGCGCTGGCATAATCCGACGTCAGCGTGGCGGCACCCTGCCCCAGCTGGGCGGCGATCGCCTCGGCGGTGGGCTGCAGTGCCGGGTCGGCGTAGGTGATCAGCGTGGTGGGCACGTCCGGGAAGGTCGGCGCGTTGGCGGTGGCGGCCTCGTCGACCCCGGTCCAGCCGGCGGTCACCAACGACGACGCCGTCCCTCGGGCCACACCGCTCACGGTGACGCCGCCATTGAGCACCGTGATGCTGACGCTCTGATCGGGCCCCGCAGGCGCGGACACCACCGGTGGCGCCGAGGTGGGCGGTGCCGAGATCGAGGCTTCCGGCGGGGGGCTGACGCTCGGCGGCTGCTCGACCAGCCCGCCGGTGGCCTCGCCCAGCCCCCCGGTAGGCTCGCCGAGCGCGACCTCCTGCTCGCCGCCGCCGCCGATCACCCCAGTGGCAACCAACCCCCACACCAGCAGGGCCGAGAGGGCGACGATGGCGCCGATGCCGATCGCGGTGACGGCCATCGGGTTGCGTCGTGCCCGGTGCGCGCCGACCCGGTGATGCTGCGGTGTGGTGACGCTCATCCTTGACTGGCTCCCAACGTGCGGTCGTCTTCGCGCCCTCGTGACCGGCTCGTGCGGGTGCGGCGCAGGCGCTTGACGAGCATGGGGTCCGCGGCGAGCGCGGCGGGCGAATCGAGCAGGGCATTGAGCATCTGGAAGTACCGCGTCGCCGAGACACCGAACAGCTCGTTGATGGCCGTTTCCTTGGACCCGGGAAACTTCCACCATTGTCGCTCGAAGGCGAGAATCTCCAGGTCGCGAGTCGTCAGGCCGGTGACGTGACTCGACCCCTGCGCTGCCTGACCGACGCTCACCTGCACCTCCGAACCCGTTGCGGTGACGGCACTCTAGCCCGCCGTGACGGCCGGCGCGGCGTTCGACGCCATCCGCAGTCGCCGGGCGTGGACCGTGTCGATGATCAGCAGAGCAGTCCCCTGCACTGCTATTCCCGCAGCGTCCGGGGCGAGTCGGGAACGCCGTGACAGCAGCACCGCCCCCAGCAGGTACCCGATGTCGAGGACCGCATTGACCCACAGCAGCCGCCGCAACGACCGCACCGCCGCGGGTGGGTCGGGGACCGGTCGCCGGTTGGCAACCGATCCGGCGGCCGCGATGGCGAGGTCGACCGCACCCCAGGCGAGCGTCTGACGTCCCACCCCCACCGCGGTCGCCGAGCCGTTGCGACGGCCGAGCCACCACAACGGGGCACCGACGACCACCGACACGCCGGCCCACCGGACCAGCGACCGGGTCAGCTCGGCGCGCACCTCACACAGCAAGTCCAACTCTGTCCGCACGCCCCCAAGGATGCCCGCTGCTACCGTCCGCGTCGTGTCACGACCCCTGGTGGATCTGGTGCACTCTTCCTGGCTGCCCGTGCTGGAACCGGTCGCCGGCAGCATCGCCACGGCGGGCGAGTTCCTGCGCGCCGAGATCGCCGCCGGCCGGTCCTACCTGCCCGCCGGGGATGTCGTGCTGCGGGCCTTCAGGCAACCAATGCCGGACGTCCGGGTGCTGGTCGTGGGCCAGGACCCGTATCCGACACCGGGCCACGCCGTTGGCCTGTCGTTCTCCGTCGCCCCCGGCGTGAGTCCCGTCCCGCGCAGCCTGGACAACATCTTCACCGAGTTGGTGGCCGACATCGGCGCCCCCCGGCCGTCCAACGGTGACCTGACGCCGTGGACGCAGCAGGGGGTGCTGCTGCTCAATCGGGTGCTGACCGTCCGGCCGAAGGAGCCCGGCTCTCATCGCGGCAAGGGTTGGGAGGCAGTCACCGAGGCTGCGATCCGCGGGGTGGCGGCGCGAGGCGGCCCACTCGTGGCTGTCCTCTGGGGACGCGACGCGCAATCCCTGCGCCCGTGGCTGGGCGACCTCCCGGTGGTGGCGAGCGCGCATCCCAGCCCGATGTCGGCGGCCGGCGGCTTCTTCGGGTCCCGGCCCTTCAGCCGGGCCAATGCCCTGCTGGCCGAGCAGGGCGCCTCCCCCATCGACTGGGCGCTGCCTTAGCCAACCCCCCGCAGTGGCGCGATCTCACAGCTCCCCGGAAAGCCCTTCTCCGTCACGAAGGTGTACCCCTGATGTACCCCCACAGCAGCGAGCGTCCCTTTAGGCTCCGGCACGCGCCTGGCCGGATCAGCGACTTGCGACCGTGATCCCCGCCGCCAACAGGCCCGCGACCAGGCCGAGACCAGCCCCGAGGACCCCCCGCACCAGCCCTCGGGGGTCGCGCGACCGGATGGACTGCGCGAGTTCGAGGGCCAGCGAGGAGTACGTCGACAGCCCGCCGCAGACACCGAGCACCGCCAGCACCAGCCAGCTCCCCGCCTCGCGGCCGAAGTGTCGTGCCACCCACCGCGGCGCCTGCGACTACCGCGGCAGGCATGTTCACCCACGCCACCCCGCCCGACAGCGACCGCTTCGAGACCAGCCACGTCACCCACCATCGCAGCGCAGACCCGATCGCCGCCCCCAGCGTCAGCACGACGAGGGCGCCCGTCACGGCGACCGCGGCAGGAACGCCGCAGTGGCGGCGACACAGAGCACTAGTGTTGCGACGGCCAGCCCCACAGCCAGCAGGGGCAGATCGGGCAGCAGGCTCCCGACGTCGAGTACCCAGCCCGAGAAGGTGGTGAACCCACCCAGCACGCCGCTGGTCAACCACGGGCGGGAACCGCCACGGGCGGCGGACCCGATGGCGGCGGACCCGATGGCGGCGGACCCGAGAACGTTGACCACCAGCAGGACCGGCCAGAGCGGCCAGGCCAGCACACCGGCGACAGCGATGGCCGCGGCCCTGGCCAGTGCGCCCGCGGCACCGCCCGCCGCGACAATCGCCGCGGTCTTGATGCTCCCTGTCAGTTCGAGGCCGGTGCTGAGGGCTCGGCGGGAGCAGCGCCACTCGCGCCACCGCTCGGCTGACCACCCGTCCCGCCGCCGGCGGCGTCAATGGCGGCCTGGATCGCCTGCTGGCTGCTCTCCACCGGTGCCCCGTTCACCCAGACGGTGGGAGTACCAGCCAGCCCGGCCGCCTGCGCAGCCTCGGTGGCCCGGTCCGTCCAACCCTGGTACGTGTCGCTCTCGATGCAGCTGCGGAATTGAGCCGACTCCGGGGCCCCGGCCTCGACGGCGTAGTCGGCCAGCACCGAACTCTCCAGACCCGAGCTACCCTCTCCCGGCTGATTGATGAACAGCAGGTCGGTGAACGCCCTCGTCTGCGTCAGGTCGCCATCGTCCTGCTCGGCCACGCACGCAACCGCGCTCGCCGCCCGCGAGGAGTACCGCGTCCCCGCGCTGCGGGCGTCGAGGATGGTGACCGGCGAGTAGACGACCCGCACGCCCTGGTCGGGCAAGCCGGCGATGTAGGTGCCGAACGCGTTCTCGAACGCCTGGCACGCCGGGCACAGGAAGTCCTCGAACAGCGTCACCGTCGCGGCGGCGTCCGCCGGGCCGACGGCGAAGCCGCTCACGTCATTGCCCTCAGTCGAGGTCACCGTCGTCAGGTTGCCCGGGTCCGCCCCAGCCAGCGTCGCCTCTTCTCGCGCGGCCTGCCAGATCACCACGCCCACCACACCCGCCAGCACTACGATGATGCCGGCCGTCACCAGCGCGATGATCCGCTGCCGGCGCTTGTCCGCGGCGTTCTGCTTGCGGATCTGCTCGAGCTTCGCGTCTCGGGCACTGCGGCTGAGGTCGGAGGAGGACTTGCTGCTCACAGGTCAAGCCTTTCGTGTCTGACATCGTGGGGGCGCGCACGCCAGCCGACAGTGTGGCGGATCGTGCTGGGCGAAAGCTGCGCGCCCGGTCACGATCAGGACACGCCGACCTCAGGCCTGCCCTCGGCTGCCCAACGGACGTGAAACGAGCCGTCGCGGTCGACCCGGCGGTAGGTGTGCGCCCCGAACAGGTCGCGCTGCCCTTGCACCAGTGCGGCGGGCAGCCGGTCGCGGCGCAGCGCGTCGTAGGAGGCAAGCGCCGCGGCGAACCCCGGCGTCGGCACTCCTGCGGCGATCCCGGCGGTGACCGCCGACCGCCAGGCCGCATCCGCTGCACTCAGCGCCCCGGCGAAGTCCGCCGCCGCCAACAGGCTGACCAGGTCCGGCTCGGCGGCGTAGGCCGCGGTGATGCGGTCAAGGAATGCCGCCCGGATGATGCAGCCGCCCCGCCAGATGGTGGCGATTGTCCCCATGTCCAGGTCCCAGCCGAACTCGATCGATCCGGCCCGGAGCATGTCGAAACCCTGCGCGTACGAGACGATCTTCGAGGCGTACAACGCTCGGCGTACCGACTCGACGAACGCCGGGACATCGTCGGGCGCGGCGATGGCGGACCCGGAGGTGGTGCCGGCGACCGCCCGCACCGCCGCCCGCGCCTCGGCGTGCCCGGACAGTGACCGCGCGAAGACCGCTTCGGCGATCCCCGAGACCGGTGTGCCCAGGTCCAGCGCGGTCTGCACCGTCCAGCGCCCGGTGCCCTTCTGTTCGGCGGCGTCGGCCACGATGTCGACGAACGGCCGCCCGGTCGCGGCGTCGACGTGGGCCAGGACGTCGGCGGTGATCTCGATGAGGAAGCTGTCCAGTTCGCCGGCGTCCCAGTCCCGGAACACCTCGGCGATCTCCGCAGGCGCCAGTCCGGCCACGTTGCGCAGCAGGTCGTAGGCCTCGGCGATGAGCTGCATGTCGGCGTACTCGATGCCGTTGTGGACCATCTTGACGAAGTGACCGGCGCCGTCCGGGCCGAGGTGGGCACAGCACGGCACCCCGTCGACGACCGCCGCGATGCCCTCCAGCCGAGTACCGATGGTCTCGTAGGCCTCGGCCGAGCCGCCGACCATGATGCTGGGGCCGTCCAGCGCCCCCTCCTCGCCCCCGGAGATCCCGGCGCCGACGAACACCAGACCGCGCGACGCGAGTGTCGCGGTGCGACGCCGGGTGTCGGCGAAGTGGGCGTTGCCGCCGTCGATGACGATGTCGCCCGGCTCCAGGTGCTCGACCAGGCCGTCGATCACGGCGTCGGTCGGCGGGCCTGCCTTGACCATGATGATGATCGAGCGCGGCCGGCGCAACGCCGCCACGAAGTCCGCCACGGACTGGCCGTGCACGAAGTCGCCCTCGCCGCCGAACTCGTCCAGCAGCGCCTGCGCCTTGTCGGTCGAGCGGTTGTGAATCGCGACGACGTTGCCTCGTCGGGCGAGATTGCGAGCGAGATTGCGGCCCATCGTCGCCAGGCCGGTGACCCCGATCTCGGCGCGGGCGTCGGAATATGCGTCGGTGGCGGCAGTCATGGTCGTTGTCTACATGAATACGACGTGATCGTGCGGGTAACTCACCTCTGCGGCGCCACCGGTTGCGGCGCGAAGGAGGATCAGATGCGGCCCAACCACGAGGATCTCCCGGACGACGAGCGGCGTGACGGTCTGGTCTGCCTCGTCCTGCTGCTCGGCGGGCTCGACGAATTGCTGCTTGCGGTGCCGGCCATCCGTGCGCTGCGCGGCGCCCTGCCCCGGCACCGGCTGGTGGTGGCGTCGCATCCCGGCGTCGGCCGTGCTGCCGTCGAGTGGGGGATCGCCGACAGCTGGCTGCCGGCCCGAGCCTGGCATCTGCCGCGGATGTTCGCTCCCGACGTGGCCGTCAACCTGACCGACGGCGGCCCCAGCAGCCACCAGCTGCTGCTCGGGCTGCGTCCCCGCCGCCTCGTGGCCTTCGAGAACCGGTCGGTCCGCGTGGCCGGGCCGCGATGGGACCTGATGCAGATCGGCGATCGTCGGCTTCGCGAGCATCGCCGTACCCGCTGGTGCCGACTGGTGGCCGCCGGCCTGGACATCGAGGTCGACACTCGCGACGGTCTGCTGCATCTGCTCAGCGGGCACCCGTCCAAGCAGGCAGCGGTGATCATTCACCCCGGAGGTCGGATGGGCAGGCGGTGGGCGGCCGAGCGGTTCACCGAAGTGGCGCGTGATCTTCATCGGGACGGGGTGTCGGTGCGGATCGCGGGCTTGCCGGGCGAGCACGAGACGGCGTCGATGATCGCGGCCGCCGCCGGGTTGAGCGAGCGGGAGCGTTGGCTGCCGGCTGATGTCCGAGAGCTGACAATCGGAGTGGGCGATGCCCGCCTCGTCATCGCCGGGGACACCACGATCGGGCACCTGGCGGCGGCGTACGCTGTGCCGGGAGTGCACGTCTACCGAACGGTCGACGCCGATGACGACGACGCCTCGCTGATCGGCACCTCGGCACGCGAACGAGGTCCGCTGAAGGTGGCGCGGCGGCACCGGATCCTCACCGGCGAGGTATCGGTCGCCGAGATGCGTGCCGCGGTTGCCGAGTTGATCGCTGTGCGGGCGGAGACCGTCACCTCCACCTGATCCTCAAGGTTTCAACGGGTCCGGTCGACGCTCATGACTAGGGTCCTCTTCGCCGGACTCTAGGCAGCGACGAGGGAGGTCCATGAGCAGCGCCACGGGCGTCCCAGGCGGTCCTGCCGCCCTGCTGCCTCAGCCGGGGCGTGGTGCTGCGCTGTCGAGACTGGCGCTGGCGGCCGCCCTGGCGGGCGGCCGGCTGGAGGCCCACTTCCAGCCCGTGGTGATGCTGGCAACCCGCCACGTCGTCGGTTTCGAGGCGCTGGCGCGGCTGCGTGGCACGGACGGTGCGCTGATCGCACCGGCGCGCTTCATCCCCACGGCCGAGCGGAGCGGTCAGATCCGCGAGCTCGGCACGAGAATGTTGAAGCTTGCGATCGCGGCCGCTGCGGGCTGGCGATCGGAGTCCGGCGCGCTCTCCACGGCCACCCTCAGCGTCAACGTGGCACCGGACCAACTGGCTGCAGCCGACTTCCCGGTTCGTGTGCGCGACCTGCTGGCGGAACACGCACTGCCGGCCTCGGCGCTCATTCTGGAGATCACCGAGTCGACGGCCACGTCCGCCCCTGTGCGGCCCGCGCTGGACCGGCTCTCCGCCATGGGGATCAGGATTGCGCTCGACGATTTCGGGATGGGGTT